>CAFBJG010000050.1_pt1 | contig 3994 bp, 6 predicted proteins | sample 7268001 | NCBI WGS metagenome assembly CAFBJG01 (sample SAMEA6814021, study PRJEB35770) | uncultured Actinomycetes bacterium | biome: Freshwater; feature: Freshwater reservoir; material: water | place: Czech Republic | collected 2016-04-20 | depth 30m m | reverse complement strand
TGGGTAATTTTCCATTATGTGTCGGATATGCATGGTGCCAATTCGATGTTTCTTTGCGGATTTGAGTACTTTTATTTTCACCCATCAATACTTGATGAGTGAACCACTTAGTTTCTTGGCTAAACATTTTCTTGTGGATTTGAAGGTTCTGTGGATTCAAAAGGCATTCTGTTGAACTCTAATCCTCTAGATTTATAGAAATGCTCCATGGCATCCTCAATAATTTCGTGGAGCTTTGCTTCTGTCATTTGCTCGCCATCGATGATGATGTCTTCAGTGTTTATATAAATAGGATCTTTTGACTCCACAATAAACCCCTTTCGTTTGAAAGGAGAGTAATGATTTTTTTGATTACACGGAGTAATTAAATGGAGTTTTCAAAGTAGGAGCTGCGCATTTAACTAAGGTTCTTTTAATCTTACTTGTACCATTTGTCGTACCAGTATGTTAATCTACCGGTACCAAGAATTAGAAGGGTCAATAATGGCAATCACCGCATCAGAGGCAAGGGCTAATTTGTTTCCATTAATTGCTCAGGTTAATGAAAATGCTAAACCGCTTCACATAACCTCCAAACAAGGCAATGCAGTGCTTGTTTCTGAATCAGAGTGGGAGGCGATGCTCGAAACTCTTTATGTCTTAGGCAACCCGGTTAACGCAAAGATCTTGCTTGACTCAATTGAGGATGGAAAAAAGGGCAGAGGTAAGGTTTATAGATTTGATCAGTTAGACGACTTATTTGGTGCAAGAAAAGAAAAGAAGCAAATTAGAAAGAAAAAAGCTGCTCCAAGAAAAAAGGTGGCAGCAAAGGTAAGAAAACGTAAAGTTTCAAATTAATGACCGCAAGAGCAAAGTTAAAAGCTTTTGTTCTTTTGCCCCAAGCAGAAAAAGATTTTATTTATTGGCAAAAGCATAATCCTAAGAAATTAGATCGCATTCGAGACTTAATCGAGGCTTCGATGTTTGATCCAGAAAATGGAATCGGTAAACCAGAGATTCTCAGATACTTTAAGCAGGAAACTTTCTCTCGAAGAATTGATGGGCAACACCGAATGATTTACTCGGTAGAGGGTGATCGATTAATAATTAAACAACTTAGGTATCACTACCAAAAGTAATTAAAGCGAGCGAAGAACTGCAGTTACCTTTCCTAGGATCTCTGCATTATCTGCTGGAATTGGTGCGTAATCATCATTAGCAGGAAGTAGCCAGAAGTGACCATCCTTCTTTGACCAGGTTTTAACTGTTGCTTCGCCATCAATCATGGCAGCTACGATCTCGCCCTTTTCGCAATCTTTTTGTGCACGAATAACAACATAATCGCCATCGCAGATTGCAGCATCAATCATGGAGTCACCCTTTACTTGAAGTAAGAAGAGATCACCTTTACCAACAATTGATTCTGGAAGTGGCAGAACCTCTTCGACCTCTTGTTCAGCAAGAATTGGATTACCTGCTGCGATGCGACCTACTAGTGGAATTAATCTGGTTTTATCTTGAGGTGCTGCTTCACCATCTTGTCCGGGCAAAGTAATTTCAATGGCGCGACCACGAGATGCATCGCGACGGATCCAACCCTTTTCTTCCAGGATCTGTAGTTGATATGTGACAGATGCGGTGGATGAGAGGCCAGCTTTTTCACCGATCTCGCGCATTGAAGGTGGATAGCCCTGATCTTCAACGGCGGTCTTGATTACCTGCAGGATCTTAAGTTGGCGAGGGGTTAAGCCATTTTGATCGGCTGGGCCATCGGGCAGTTCAGCCACCTTTTTGCTGGTGGAGCTTGCCGGAGCCTTTTTAGGTGATTTAGTAGCCATGGGTAAAGGGTAGGGCAAGGTGGGAAAAAAATCAAACATTTGTTCGATTTTAACTGGACAGTGTCAGTGGGATGGTGTTTAATTCTCTTTAGAACAGATGTTCGAATCCCCTCGAACAAGGTTCTCGGAGGAAGAAGTAATACAAATGCAAAAAAGAATGAGCAGTAAACGAAAAGCAAAGCTAGCCAGAACATTTCTGGGGGCATCGCTATTAGTATTGATTGGCGCTGGTTTTAGCACTGTTTCAAGTGCTTCAGATTCAACAGATGTAAAACATCAATCAAAGTATGTGCAGGTTGTTGTAACTCCGGGAGAGACCCTTTGGTCTATCGCCCAGGTGGTGGCAGATGGTGGATCAATCCGTTCAGTGGTCGATGAGATCGTCACTGTGAACCACCTTGCCAGCGCTGATGTGGCTGCTGGAACCAAGTTGATGGTGCCTGCTAAGTAATTCTTAAATTAAATTGGCAACACGCCGTTTAAGATGCTTTTCAACCCTAAAGCGGGGGTCTATGGTTCACCCAACATCTAGTGGTTCCTCCCGAAAGGGCTTCCATAAGTTGTGGTTTTAGAGTATCTTTTGGGACCTTCCTCCTTAAAGTAGATATCAGCGTAGATAAAGATGTAAGTGTTAAAGCCATCCCATTTTTGATTGGAGCAAGCGGTGATCTGTCCCTTCTGTCGGTACGAGGACTCCCGAGTCATTGACTCACGTCCAGCCGATGAAGGAACCCTGATTCGCCGTCGTCGTGAGTGCACCTCATGTGGCCGCAGATTTACTACCTCTGAAACCAGCGTCTTATTAATTATCAAAAGATCAGGAGCAACAGAGCCCTTCTCTCGCGAGAAGGTAATTTCTGGCGTTCGCAAAGCATGCCAAGGTCGTCCAGTTAGTGATGATGATTTAGCACTGCTTGCACAAAGAGTGGAAGAAGCTTTACGTGGCGATGGCCAAGCTGAGGTTGAAGCCCAAGAGGTTGGAATGGCAATTCTTGCGCCACTCCGAGAACTCGATGAGGTCGCCTACCTTAGATATGCCTCTGTATATCGTAACTTTACCTCCCTCGAAGATTTTGAAGGTGAGATCGCACTTCTCCGCGCAGAGCCTTCCAGAAATTCAAATGCTTTAAAAAACAACAATGCTTTAAATAAAAGTTTAGAAACAACCGCTGTAAAAAATTAAGTAACTAGGGAAACTAAGGGGAAACGTATGTCGATCGTGAATAAGCCAGCACAGACCAAGGTCACTGGATTAAACAAAGCAAATGGTCTGAAGTTAGAACGTATCTACACAACAGCTGGTGTTCATCCATATGACACCGTTAAGTGGGAGCGCCGTGATGTAGTCCAGACCAACTGGAAATCAGGCGAGGTTATCTTTGAACAAAAAGGTGTTGAGTACCCAGATTTTTGGTCAGTAAATGCTTCAACAATTGTTACCACCAAATACTTTCGTGGCGCCCTAGGTCATGAAAATCGTGAGTGGTCACTAAAGCAGGTTATTGATCGTGTTGTTTTAACATACACAAAAGCTGGAAAAGAAAATGGCTACTTTGCAACAGAGCAAGATGCCGAAATTTTTGAACATGAATTAACCCATATGTTGATGCACCAAATCTTCTCCTTCAACTCACCAGTTTGGTTCAACGTTGGAACTAATGCACCACAACAAGTTTCAGCATGTTTCATCTTGTCTGTAGATGACACAATGGATTCAATTCTTAACTGGTACCGCGAAGAAGGATTTATCTTCAAAGGCGGATCAGGTGCTGGCTTAAACCTTTCACGTATTCGCTCTTCAAAAGAGTTGTTAAAAAATGGTGGCACAGCTTCTGGCCCAGTTTCATTTATGCGTGGCGCCGATGCTTCTGCTGGAACAATCAAATCAGGTGGTGCAACACGACGCGCTGCAAAGATGGTTGTACTAGATATTGATCATCCAGATATCGAAGAGTTCATCGAGACAAAGGTTCGCGAAGAGGACAAGATCCGCGCACTTCGTGATGCTGGTTTTGATATGGATCTAGGTGGCAAAGACATCATCTCTGTTCAATACCAAAACGCAAACAACTCTGTACGTGTATCTGATTCATTTATGCGTGCATATGAAGAGGGCAAATCATTTGGTTTAACAGCTCGCTCAACAGGTGAAGTACTAGAAACTGTTGATGCTAAGG
>CAFBJG010000036.1_pt1 | contig 8230 bp, 6 predicted proteins | sample 7268001 | NCBI WGS metagenome assembly CAFBJG01 (sample SAMEA6814021, study PRJEB35770) | uncultured Actinomycetes bacterium | biome: Freshwater; feature: Freshwater reservoir; material: water | place: Czech Republic | collected 2016-04-20 | depth 30m m | reverse complement strand
AGAATGGTTGTGAATCAGAGATGCCTAATTTAATGGCGCCTAATGTTTCAGTCATTCCATATTGGGTAACCATTGCGCGAGCTAAATTAGTTGCTTTCTCAATGTCATTAGATGCACCAGTTGTTGGATCATGGAAAATTAACTCTTCAGCGGCGCGACCACCCATTGTGTAAGCAAGTTGATCAAGCATTTGATTACGAGTTACGGCGTAACGATCTTCATCAGGTAACACCATTGTGTAACCAAGTGCGCGACCACGCGGCATGATGGTTACTTTATGAACTGGATCAGTATGTGGAAGTGCGTATGCAACAAGTGCATGTCCACCCTCGTGATAAGCGGTAATCCGGCGCTCTTCTTCAGTCATTAAGCGAGATTGCTTTTGTGGACCAGCCATCACGCGATCAATTGCTTCATCAACATCAGAGTTGCTAATTACTTTATTTCCTTCACGAGCAGCAAGTAATGCAGCTTCATTTAAAACATTTGCGAGATCTGCGCCAGTAAAACCTGGTGTGCGCTTGGCATACGAAGGTAAATCAACATCTTTTGCAATCGGTTTATTTTTTGCATGTACCGCCAAGATGGCAGCGCGACCTTTTAGATCAGGACGATCTACAGGAATTTGGCGATCAAATCTTCCAGGACGAAGTAATGCTGGATCTAATACATCTGGTCGGTTAGTTGCCGCAATTAAAATTACTGAACCATTTGCTTCAAAGCCATCCATCTCAACTAATAATTGATTTAATGTTTGCTCGCGCTCATCATTTCCGCCACCAAGACCGGCGCCACGTTGGCGACCAACTGCATCAATTTCATCAACAAAGACAATTGCCGGTGCATTTGCTTTGGCTTGCATAAACAAATCACGTACGCGGGAAGCGCCAACGCCAACAAACATCTCTACAAACTCAGAGCCAGAGATTGAATAGAAAGGCACCTTTGCTTCACCAGCAACGGCGCGTGCAAGTAATGTCTTTCCAGTTCCTGGTGGACCATAAAGTAAAACGCCCTTAGGAATCTTGGCACCAATTGCTTGGTACTTTGCAGGTTCTGCTAAGAAATCTTTAATTTCGCGAAGTTCAGCAACTGCTTCATCAGCACCTGCCACATCAGCAAAGGTATTTGTTGGCGTCTCTTTAGTATTTAACTTAGCCCGAGAGCGACCAAATGAAAATACTTTGCCACCTTGTCCGCCGCCCATAAATAACATCAACAAGAAAATAATTAAGAAAATCGGCAGAATGCTTAGCAGTAATGAAATAAAGAATGATTGTGTTGGAACTTCTACATTCCACTTACTTGCTGGTGGATTGCTAGTTAATAACTCGATAATTAATGGCTCTTGGCCAACAACATATGAAGCTTCTAGCCGTTGTGCGCCATCAACAAATTCACCTGATTTTAAAACAACTCGAATCTTTTGATCGCGATCTACAACAATCGCCGATTCAACCTTGTCTTGTGCTAACTCATTTAAAATTACAGAAGTATCAACTGTGGTGAATTTATTATCGCCAGTTGAGATTTGGCCAAAGATGCTGACCGCAAATAATGCAGCGATGATCCAAAATAATGGACCGCGCAAAATTTTACGGAATGTTTGTGGTGTTGGTTTTTTGCTACCGATGCCAGCCTTTTTACCCTTGCCAGGTTGCTTAAGCTTTGGCAGTTTAAAACCACTCTTCTTTTGCGCCACGAATTAATTCACTCTCTTTAAATAATGAATAGGTACTACTTGCAGGGGCTTAAGAATAAAGGTGTTTTGCAAGAACGCCAATAAATGGCAAATTCCGATACTTCTCGTTGAAATCAAGCCCATAACCCACCACGAATTCGCTGGGAATATCAAAGCCCACATACTTAGCATCAACCTTTACCGTTGCTGCATCTGGCTTACGTAATACCGTCAAAATATTTACAGATTTTGCACCACGTGAATTTAAGTTTTCCGTTAGCCAAGAAAGTGTTAATCCAGTATCTAAAATATCTTCCACAATTAAAACTTCACGTCCTAAAATATCTGAATCTAAATCTTTTAAAATTCTAACTACGCCACTTGATTTAGTTCCGGCGCCGTATGAAGAAACCGCCATCCAATCCATATCAACATGTCGTTGCAGATGACGAGAAAAATCTGCCATCGCCATAATCGCACCTTTTAATACACCAACTAAAATTAAATCGCGGCCTTCGTAATCTTTTAGAACTTGCGCCGCCATCTCCTTTAAGCGATTTTGAATCTGCTCCTCAGATACAACAATCTTCTCGATGTCATTACTGATTGCTGCTAGATCCACGTTTTCTCCTTAAAGAGTTGAGAGGGTGATTCTGCCGGAAATTCTAGAAAGCTTCACATTTCCCGGAAGCGACACCTCTTTTTGTCCATGCCAATCAGAGATTAAAGCCTCAGCCGATGCAATGTGATCTGCGGAAAGCATGCCACTTGGTGCACCAGCTTTATAGATTGCAAGACGTAATACTCGAGTTCTAATCGCCTTTGGTAGGCGCTCTAGCTCTGCCACATCTAAATTACTGGCATCTGCTTGTGAAAAGTATTGATTAGCAAAATCATCTAATGCATCTGCATCATCGCGTAATAAATCTGCGGTGCGGGCAAGTGCTTCGGTAATTCCTGGCCCTAAATTCTCTTCAAAGATAGGCAGTAAATTCTTTCTAACTTTAACGCGGGCAAATCTTTCATCAAGATTATGTGGGTCATCCCAAACTTTAATTCCGGCTTCGATACACGCAGCCTCTGTTTGCGCGCGAGTGTTCTTAAGAAGTGGGCGCACAAAAATATTATTAACAGTTGCCATTCCCGATAATGATCTAGCTCCAGATCCACGTGCTAAACCAAGCAAAACTGATTCGGCTTGATCATTTAATGTGTGTGCCAACATAAAATATTTTGGTTGATATGAATCAATAAATTGTTTAAAGATCAAATAGCGAGCGCGCCGAGCCGATGCTTCCAAGCCATCTGTTACTTCAACATTTGCCCGCGCTGTTGCAACCTCTGAGTAGCCAAGCTCTTTTAACTTTGCAACAGTTTGTGCTGCAATTTCTGCGGAGTTACTTTGCAAGCCATGATCTACAACAACTGGAATAATCTTTGAGTTATTTGATTCTTTTAATAATGCTGCTGCCAGCGCCATGGAATCTGTGCCACCTGAGCAACCAAACAAAATGGTTTCACCACTTACCCAAGGTTTTACTGATTTGCGAATCTCCCACAAGCTCATAGGGAGAAGATTAGACCCGGCCTCCGTAAGGCATTAAACCCTTAACGCTATAGATGCTTGAGTAAAGCAATCCACGATCCTTTGAATTCGCCTCCCACATCATGCCACCGCCGGCATAAATTGTGATGTGGTGAATTGTGCTGACAGTTCCTTTGTATGAATAGAAAAGTAAATCTCCTGGAACTAACTCACTTAATTTAACCCGCTTAGTTGCCACCCAGAATAAAGATGAGTTAAGGCGATCCCAATTTGGGAAACCAAGTCCGGCTGCGCGGTATGAGGCGTAAACCAAGCCAGAACAATCAAAGGAGTTTGGTCCTTCATTTCCCCAAACATATGGCTTGCGCGCTTCAACCTGCTTCTTGGCATATGCAACCGCAGCTGTTCGCATCTCTTCAGTTGAACGAGTTGATGAACGTCCAGTGAAACCAATATCTGGCCACACCTTTGATTGATCAACGGTATGAGATGCAATATCGGCATTTGCCTCTTCAAGTAATGCAAGTTGGCGTTGTTGCTCCAAAGTTAATCTAGTTTTTTGGGCAACTGCTAACTCTTTAGCTAATTTATCCTGAACCGCTTGTAATTTATCAACCTCTTCTTGTTGCATCGCTTTAGCAACATCTGCTTCCTTCTTTGCTGCTGAAACCTTTATTGTTGCTGCAGCTTGTGCTTGCTTAGCAACATCTGCTGCTTTTTGCGCAGAGCTTGCTACTACTTCAGCAGATTTAAATCTATCTAGTGCATTTGAGTTGTTATCTCCCAGTGCATCTAATGTGCTTAGGCGATCAGCTAAATCCTGTGGCCCATCAGCATGTAATAAAGTTTCAATATCGGTAAAGCCAGTTCCCATCACATACGCATTAACTGCCATCTTGCCAATAGCCCGCTTGCCAGCACTTACTGAAGCTTGTGCTGCTTGCAGATGCTTCATCGCAATATCTGCTGCTTTAGTTTTCATCTTTAATTCCGCAACTGCTTGGTTATATAACTTAGTTTTTGCAGTTGATATGGCAACTAATTGTTTTAATGTTTTCTTTGCTGTGCTTAATTTTTTCGCAGCTGCATCTGCGGCTGCCTTCTTCTCTGCCTCAATCTTCTTAGCGGCATCAATTTGTGCCTGTGTTGGCTTTGGTGGCGCGGCAATTGCAGCTGCAGGTACCAATGCAAAAATTAGGGAAGCGGCAATGATTTTCTTCATTAGTTTGAAACATCCCGGCGTTTAAATAAAAAGGCCACAATCGCTAAGCCGCCTAATAAGAATGCGTAACTGGTAATTAATGCGTACTTATAAGAAATATTTTCCGTTCCACCTGAGGCAACAATTGAAAGTAATTGACCTGGGAAGTACTTAGCTAAATCCTCCACAAAGACAGATAACAAACCTTCAATAATTAAGTTCCAGATAACACCAATGGAAATTGCAGAAATTGGTGATCTAAATAAAAGCCCAAGAATCATGCCAAATATGCCGTATCCAATGGTTGCGATAATTACATTTATAAAGGTGCGAAGGGCAGCTGATCTTGCATCTGATGTGCCCCAAGCAACGGTAGAAATATCTTTTACGCCAGCAAATAAATAGGACAGTGCAAAGGTAACAATTCCCGCTGAAACGACTACAACTATGGCAAATAACTTCATCGCACCTAATTTGCCAAGTAAAACCTTCATCCGAGATGGTTGGCGAACTAATAAATTTCGCAATGTGCCATAGGTGTACTCCTGCGCAGTTTGCGCCGCAAAAATACATAACGCAACAATGCCTAGTAGCCCAGCAGCGTTGCTAAAACTTAGTGATAAGCCAGATGGTAAAGCCAAAGTTTCACGAGAGATTCGAATTCCTTCTCGGCCATTTCCCTGTGGTGAATCAACTAATAAAAATAGTAATGAGGTAGTTAGGCCAGTAATGAATAAAACTGCAGCTAATGTAGAAAGTGAAAGTGATGCCCGCTTTAATTTAACCAGCTCTGCTTTAAATACATTAAACATCTTTACTCACCTGTCATTTCAAAAAATGTTTCTTCTAGCGATGCTTGAATAGGCGCAAGAGATGCCAATGTAATGCCGGCAGCAAAGGCCGCTTTATTTAATTGCGCTGCAAAATTTTGTTCACCTTTAACATGCACTGCATCATCTAGAAGTGTTGCTTGATGACCTAGTGATTTAGCAATTTCAACTAACTTATTTAAATCCTTCATATCTTCCGGCTTTGCAACAACCACTGGTTGTTGGGCCGCCAATAATTCACTTGTCTTGCCAGTGAAAATAACCTTGCCTTCGCGCAACATGACAAGTTGATCACAAATCATTTCTAACTCACTTAATAAGTGAGAGGAAACAAAGATGGTTGAACCTTCATCTGCTAATTGTCGAAGCAGTGCACGTACCTCTTGAATACCGGCTGGATCTAAACCATTTGTTGGCTCATCCAAAATAAGTAACTTTGGATTTGGCAGTAGCGCTGCCGCAATTCCTAATCTTTGTTTCATACCCAATGAATATGTTTTGTACTTAGAATCTCCGCGATCGCCAAGTCCAACCTTCTCTAGTAAGCCTTGTACTGAATCAGTTGAAAAACCACCAAGCTTTGCCAAGACAACTAAATTTTGTGTACCAGTTAATGCTGGGTAAAAAGCTGGGCCTTCAATCATTGCTCCTACGCGAGGTAAATACTTTTCTGGTTGTGAAATATCTTCACCGAGTACATGTCCATCACCAGTTGTTGGAGAAATTAATCCAAGCAACATTCGAATTGTTGTAGTTTTGCCAGAACCATTTGGGCCAACAAAGCCGCAAATACTTCCCATCGGTACTGAAAAATTGGCATGTGAAACCGCCATTCGCTCTGCATATTTCTTGCTGAGATCGCGCACATCAATAGCGGTGTTTTGCATATATCTATTGTCGCAGATCAACCTTTAAAAATTACTTAAGCAATACTCCAAATACAATCAATAATGAGTAAATGCTGAGAAAAGTAATCGACCAATTGAATAATCTCGCTGCATCTGTATCAGATTTACTTTTACTTAAGCGAATTAACTCAAGCTTCCAACCAATTACCAGGGCAATAGTGGCGATTATCATCCAATATGAAATATCAGCGGTGATTAATACTGCAACAGATGTAATCACCATAAATGTTGAGTGAAACCACATTTGTTTAACAACAGAGCTCATCGGTGCTATCGCAGGCAACATTGGAAAATCAGCTGCTTGGTACTGATCGCGATACTTAACCGCAAGTGCCCAAAAATGTGGAGGTGTCCAAAAAAAGACAACTAAGAAAAATAACCAAGAGGTTAATGTCAATGAATTAGTTACCGCTGCTTGCCCAATTAGTACTGGCATACAACCTGCGATACCACCCCAAACAATGTTTTGAGATGTGTTCTTCTTAAGCAATAGTGTGTAGCCAAGTACATAGAAAGCAATGGCAAATAAGGTCAATAAGGTTGCAAGAGTTGTTGTAAAAATCTGAAATATTGTAAGTGAAAGCATTGATATGCCAGTTGCAAAAACTAGCGCTGCTCTTTGTGAAATTACGCCAGTAACAATTGGCCGATTTGCAGTTCGCTGCATCAAAGCATCTGAATCACTTTCTAGCGCCATGTTAAATGCATTTGCTGCACCAGCCGCTAAAGTTCCACCCAACAAGGTGGCAATAGTTACTGAAAGTTTTGGTACACCATTTGTGGCCAGAAATAACGCTGGAACTGTAGTTACTAATAACAGTTCTACTACACGCAATTTCATTAATGAGATGTAGCTTGCCAACATGATCACAACTCTATCGGTGAAATAGATTAATTAATTTGTAGCAGTTGTTAATGCGGTTGTGGTTGTGGTGGGAATAACAGGTGGTTTTGTAATAGTTCCCAGCATTCGATCAATTGCCGAACGAGCCGCATTTTGAATCCGCTTTGTTCTGCCAACATGATCTGCAATCACCACAAAGACATACTCTTTTTCACCAGAGGTGGCGTAGCCAGCAAGTGAAACTGTATGCCGAATAGATCCCGTCTTTGCTTTTACTAATCCAACTGCTTGTGGCGCAGTTCCTTTATAGCGACCAATCAAAGTTCCAGATACTCCACCAACCGGTAAGGAGTCATAAACCATTTTTAATTGTGGTTCCGTTCTAATTTTTAATAACAATTGCGAAACGGTGGTTGCTGAAATCTTATTTGCACCTGATAGTCCAGATGCATCCTCAAGATTTAATCCGGCGGTATTGACGCCAAGACCAGTTAACTTATCTATCACCATATTATTTAAACCAGTTTTATTCGCCGAAAAACCATTTCTAACCACTGCCAACATGGCAAGCCGCTGCGCTAATAAGTTATCGCTATAAAGATTGGTAAATCTGATGATGCTAGAAAGCTTAGGTGAAACGATTTCTGCGATTTTTTCAGTAACTACAGTTGATGTATCGGTTCCTTTTGGCAGTACCGTAGTTTTAATTGAAGAGCTCTTCTTTAGCGCCCGCTTTGCGCTCTTGATATCAGATCCACTAACACCTGTGTATTGAATGCTGATTACTCGAAGGTTGTTTCGTTTATTTAAAGCAGCGCTTAATAAAGTAGGTAAGTACGCTCTCTTATTCGCATTGCGTTCTTTTGTACTAGAAGTAATCCAAGGATCATCATCGCCCAAAATAACAAAGGCGCCAGGTTTATTTGTGGCATAGATAGCAGTTCTAAACACCGTACTTGAATCCATAGTTAATGCGATAGCAGATGTTGAAACTAACTTTAAAACTGAGGCTGGCGCCCGTAATACATCTGCGCCATTTTCATAGACAACATGGTTATCACTTTGATCTATCAAAATAATTCCAGGATTAGCTAAATACTTTGATCCTAAGTATGAGAAAAATGATTTAGGTAAGACATCTTCGGCATGAGCTGGTTGCATATTTAATAAGAAAACAAATGAAAGTAATAAGGCAATTTTCTTCATTAGATCTTTGCCTT
>CAFBJG010000034.1_pt1 | contig 8687 bp, 6 predicted proteins | sample 7268001 | NCBI WGS metagenome assembly CAFBJG01 (sample SAMEA6814021, study PRJEB35770) | uncultured Actinomycetes bacterium | biome: Freshwater; feature: Freshwater reservoir; material: water | place: Czech Republic | collected 2016-04-20 | depth 30m m | reverse complement strand
GTTGGATTTTCAGCATGGTATTTATCAATTACTGCAGCACATGCTTCACCTTGAAGTGAGCCGTTATCTGCCGGTTTAATTAACAAAATTCCAACATCCATAATTTCTGCAGCGGATTTAATTGATGAGTGTGCCTCTTCACTTGCTGCAATTACCCACTTTGTGACATCACTTCGTTTACTTCTAAAGTAAGTACGAGCTGTTACTAGCGCAGATAAATTTCCAATCGTGCCGCCTTGCACAAATACACCACCAGCAGATTGTGGTAATCCGGCTAAATCGCTAATCCAACGAAGTGCTTGGTTTTCTGCAAATACTGCGCCGGCACCTTCTAACCATGAACCACCGTAAAGAGCAGAGGCGCCAACAACTAAATCAAATAAGTTTGCATACTCACTTGGCGCAGATGGAATAAAAGCTAAGTAACGTGGATGATCTGTTGAAATACAGGCAGTTGCTAAAACATCTTTAAATAATTCAAGCGCTTTGTGCCCACCTAATCCTTCCGGCGTAATTGTGTTACCGGCTAATTGCATTAACTCTTCTGGAGTTTTTGGTCCATCCAACGGTGGATCGGTACGTAAGCGAACCAAGCTGTAATCTAAAATTTCTTTGGCGAGCTCTTCTACCTCTTTATTAAATTCATGCATTGCGAGCTGCGTAATCCTTGCGCTTTGCACTGCGCACAATATTTCTGAGCATAGTTGGAAATACTAGAAAGTGAAGTGGTGAAACTGCAAACCAATAAAGCTGGCCGCCCAAACCTCGTGGTGAGTAAGAGGCTTCCTGAATTATTTTGCTTTTTCCATTAGGTAATTTCTCTAACTTAAATTCCAGCCATGCCTTGCCAGGCAAAATCATTTCTGCATAAAGACGTAAACTTTTTTCACTCTCAACACTTTCCACACGCCAAAAATCTAAACTATCTCCAACGCGCAAATGAAGTGGATCGCGACGTCCACGACGTAGGCCAACACCACCAAGTAAACGATCTAATAAGCCACGTAAGAACCATAAAAAGTCTGATCCATACCAACCTGTGGTGCCACCAATTTGTTCAACGGTTTTCCATAAATTTTCAATTGATGCATCTGTTTCTTGATCACGCGAATCTTTATATAAAGTCTCTCCCGCCCAATCAGGATCACTTTGTGCTTTTTGCCATGGCGCAGTTGGTAATGTGGCATCAGACCATCTTGTAGAAACTTTATTATCTGTTGTATTTGTTAACGCTAATTCAATTGCGCCAGCAACATCAATTAAACCTTCTGGTGGCAGTGGAATTAAATGGGTAATTGATTTCGCCGGATCTGCAACAACTTCAGAAATTAATGAACCAACCAATGGTCTGGCAAGTGCGGTTGGCACAGGTGTAACCAAACCAATCCATAGTGATGACAAGCCAGGTGTTAAAACCGGAACCTTAATAATCCAACGTTTGCGCAAGCCTGATAACTTGGCAAACTTTTGCATCATTTGCGCATATGACAAAACTTCTGGTCCGCCAATATCAAATATTCCAGCCACTGGTTTTTCTAACTTGGCAGCGTTGCGTAAATACCAAAGTACATCTCGAATCGCAATTGGCTGAGTTTTATTGGAAACCCATTTTGGTGTTGTCATAACCGGTAAGCGATGAGTTAAATGACGAAGCATTTCAAAGGATGCTGAGCCGCTACCGATAATAATTCCAGCGCGAAGCTCCATGACAGATACGGATGTAGTTGCTAACTCTTTTCCAGTGTTTGCTCTAGATTGCAAGTGCTTGCTTGTCTTTTGATCATTTGCAATTCCACCTAGATAAATAATCTGCGATACACCAGCAGCTTCTGCAGCCTTTGCAAAGTTGCGAGCCATCGCTGATTCAATCTCATCAAAATTTGGACCTAAGTTAATTGAGTGCAATAGGTAATAAGCAGTGTGAATATCTTTTAATGCAGCAAAGGTTGAGTTGTAATCTGATGCATTTCCTTCTGCAATCTCAACTTGATTTGCCCAATCTTGACCCTTAATTTTTCGAGCATCACGAACATAAACCCGCACATTTATCGAATCAGCAAGTAAAGCGGTGACTAATCGACCACCTACATAGCCTGATGCGCCAGTTACTAGAATTTTGCGGGGCGTGCTCATAGTGAAAACAGTAGACTTAATTTCATGATTAAACCAAAGGTAGTGATTTTAGGCGGAGGCTTTGGCGGATTAACCGCTGCCAGATCCCTAACTAGCATCGCTGATGTAACTGTGGTTGATCGTCATAATTTTCAAACATTTTTACCATTGCTATATCAGGTATCAACTGCAGGATTGGCCGCAGATCATGTGGCCTATCCAATTCGTGGTGCACTTCGCGGAAGTGGCGCAAAGTTTCGCATGGCATCTCCAATTTCAATTGATCATAAAAACAAACAGGTAAAGCTAGATAGCAGTGAATTATTAGATTTTGATCATTTAATTGTGGCACTTGGGTCAACAACGGCGGATTTTGGAATTCCCGGAGTTAGCGAATTCGCATTAGGAATGAAAACTGTTAATGAAGCGCTAACTATTCGCGCCGAAGTAATGCGCCGGTTTGAAGATTTATGTCGCTTCGAAGATAACACCAGATTTTCAATCTCAGTTGTTGGCGGTGGTCCAACCGGTGTTGAGATGGCCGGTGCACTTGCTGAATTAGTTCGTGGCCCACTCAAATCTGACCAAGCAAATGCTGCAGCCCATATTGATGTGCGATTAATTGAAGCCGGCGATCGATTGTTGCCACCATTTTCACCATCACTTTCTGCACGTACCAAGAAGGATTTAGAAAAACTTGGCGTACAAGTAATGTTAAATACCGCAGTTAAAGAGTTAGAACATCGCAAAATAATTCTAAAAGATGGATCATCACTTCCATCTGAAATCACAATATGGGCAGCTGGCGTTAAAGGATCACCAGCAATGCAGCAATTAAATTTACCAACAGTTGGAAATCGCTTATCAGTTGAGCAAACTTTGCAGGTAAAGAATTATCCAAATATTTGGGCGTTAGGTGATATTGCCGGTGCGGTAGGTAAAGATGGCCGGGCACTACCAATGGTGGCACCAGTTGCAATACAACAAGGTAAATTCATAGCTAAGCAAATCGATAGATTGATTAAATTAAAACCATTAAAAGAGTTTTCCTATGTAGATAAGGGCTCGATGGCAACTATTGGTCGAAACAAAGCGGTAGTTGAAGTAAAAGGAATTAAATTAGCTGGAACTATTGCTTGGCTGACCTGGCTTTGGCTTCACCTATTTTATTTATTAGGTGGCCGTAACAAGATTGGCACTATGGCTGATTGGACCTGGAACTACCTAACCTTTGATCGAGGCAATCGCCACATTATGGATTCTGAAATAAATTAAATGGCTCGTTTAGTTTCTCAAAAATTTATTACGGTTGATGGCCACAAGCTTTGGTGTAAACAGTGGGGCAACCATGGCGAACCTGTTGTTCTGCTTCATGGCGGATTAAGTCATACCGCCAGTTGGGAAAAAGAGATTCTGCCTGCAGTTGAAAAAACACACCAACCTTTTGCATATGATCGAACTGCGCATGGCAAAACAAAGATCCGAGAAGGCTTTATGCACTTTGATTTTCAGGTAGATGAATTTATCGCCTATGTTGAAAAGGTTATTAAGCAACCAGTACATGTAATTGGCTGGAGCGATGGTGGAAACATTGGCTTAATCGCTGCGCTTAAGCGACCAGATTTAATTAAATCCTTAGTTGGCATTGGTATGAACTACACATACAAAAGTGGAATTAGCTTTGATTTAAATAATGCCTCAGTAAGTGATGTAGAGAAGTTAGCCTATGCTAAATTTTCAAAGCAAGATCCAGAGTTACTTTTAACCATTGTAAAAAAAGCTTTTAGAGTTTGGGCAACTGAACCAAAGTTGAAGTTAAAGCAGCTTAAGAAAATTCAATGTCCAGTACTTGTTCTAGCCGGAGATGATGAACCTTTTACAAGCAAATTAACGACCGATATGTATGAGGCGATTCCAAATGGCAGGCTTGCGATTATTCCTGGTGCATCTCACGCATTGGTTAAAGAGAAGACAAAGTTAATGCAAGCTGTCATTAAGGATTTTTATAAAACACTTGATTTTCCAATAACTAAAATGCCAAATCGAAGAAAAAAGCGACAGGAAGAGATTTTAGGAAACTCTTAACTCACCAACTGCGCCTTTTGGCACAAATGGTTTAGCTGGAAAAACCGCACTTACTCTTTCATACTTTGAATTTTGTACCGGTCTTGGATCTGCTTCACCTTTATTTGGCCACATTGAAAATGCTCGTTCTGCTTGTGCAGTTATTGTTAATGATGGATTAACTCCAAGATTTGCCGTGACACTTGCGCCATCGACAATATGCATTGTTGGGTAGTTCCAAACACGATGATATGGATCAATCACACCTTCACTTGCTGTTGCGCCAATTACACAGCCACCAACAAAGTGAGCGGTAAATGGTGCGTTAACTAAATCGCCAATATGCCCGCCAGCAATGCCACCTTTATTTTCAGCAATTCTTCTGGCAACCTCATTAGCAGCTGGAATATAAGTTGCATTTGGTTGATCTGAATCATTTTCAGATGTTAACCGCCAACCAAGTAAACCTTTCTTACTTTTAACAGTTAAGGATGAATCAACATTTTGCATAATTAATGCAACAACTGTGCGCTCAGACCATTTGCGAACATCCATGATTTTGATTAATAAAGATGGCTTGGTAATTATCTGTTTTAACCATTGCCTGCGACGCTTTTTAATATCGGTGCCATCTGTCATCACAGTTTGTAACATGCCCATGAAGTTACTTCCCTTGCCGTAACGCACTGGCTCAACATGTGTATGTTCATCTGGAAAAAATGAGGAGGTAATAGCAGAACCCTTGCTGTAATCAGTCCCGCCCTTAGGCATGATGGTGCCAGTTAATGCTTCACTATTGGTTCTAGATAACTTTCCAAGTGCATCCGAGATTTTAGGAAGCACAGCATCTGCTTTCATTTTGTGCATTAATTTCTGAGTGTTGTATGTACCTGCTGCTACAACAACCTGAGCTGCGGTAAATGTGCGTTTGCCACCAAACCAGGCAGAACTCTTGCGAGTGATTACTTGCCAACTGCCATCACTTAATTGCTCAGTTTTAATAACAGTATGTTCTGGAAATACCTTTGCGCCAGCTTTTTCGGCAAGACCTAAATAATTTTTCGGTAAAGTATTTTTTGCATTATGCCGACAACCAGTCATGCAGCCACCACATTGCAAACAGCCATCACGATCTGGACCTACGCCGCCGAAAAATGGATCTTTAGATTTAACGCCATTGCCATCGCCAAAGTAAACGCCTAATGGCGCCATCTTGAATGTATGGCCGACTCCCATTTGTTCTGCCACCTGTTTCATCGCCTCATCAGATGGTGAAAAATATGGATTACTTGCAACACCTAACATTCTTGATGCTTGGTCATACCAAGGTGAAAGTTCGGAATCCCAATCAGTAATTTGATTCCATTGTTTATCAGCAAAGTATGAAGCAGGTGGTTTATATAAAGTATTTGCATAAACAAGTGAGCCGCCGCCAACTCCAGCACCAGCTAAAACCAAAACATCTGGCAATACATGAATCCGTTGAATTCCGCGCAAACCCAAACGTGGCATAAATAAAAATCTACTTAACCGCCAAGAGGTTTTAGGAAAATCTTTATCTGCAAATCTGCGGCCAGCTTCTAGAACTGCAACTTTGTAACCTTTTTCAGTTAATCGAAGTGCAGCAACTGATCCACCAAAACCTGAGCCAATGACAACAACATCAAAATCATTCTGGGTTTTGCGATTTCGCATGAGTAAATGCTAACGAGATTTCTTCTTAATTATGGAGCCCCCCGTCAGGATTGAACTGACGACCTGCCGCTTACAAGGCGGCTGCTCTACCACTGAGCTAGAGAGGCGTGTACCTGCTTAATGCTAGGTGCATCAAACCGGGCGTAATTATGGCATAACTTTAAAGAGGAGCTTGCCCCGTTATTTCCGCTATTTCGGCCAGCGAATTGGGCTTTCATATTTGCCACTTCGACCATCACCTGAAGATTTTCCACGAATCCGGCGCCAGATCCAAGGCAAAACAAATGTGATCATCCAAGCAAATGTAATTACAGTTGAAACTATTTTATTTTTCTTCTTTACAGGTGGAAGTGGATCGCGCCAATGTTTATCATGTGGTTTATCTAGTCCTGCTAAAACAGCTTGCGCTAATCGACGATGACCCTCTGAATTCATATGCAATCGATCAAATGCTAAGAATCTGCGATCATTTAAAAACTCGGCATCCTTTGCTTCAAATAAAATTACTGGATACTTCTTAGCAACTGCTCGCACATTTTCATTAAAGGCACTAAATCTTTGATGCCATAAATCAGCAGTTTTACCTTTGCCATCAACCTTATCGACAACAGTGAAGAGAATTACAGTTGCACCGGCATCGGTTAAAGTTTTAACTCCTCGTTCATATTGCGCAAGTGAAATCTCTGGCTTGTAATTTGGCCGAAGTACATCATTTGCCCCAGCATGAAATGAAACCAAAGTATTTTTACCTTCTATAAATTTCAAGGCAACGGGTATTTGCTCTTCAACTACCTGGCGCAGTAATTTTCCACGGATGGCTAAATTTGCATAAGTAAAATTTGGATTTTCATCCGCCAGCACATCAGCTACTCGGTCGGCCCAACCCCTGAAATTTCCATCAATAATTTCATCGGTCATTCCTTCTGTCATGGAATCACCTAAAGCGATGAAACGATCAAATTGCATTTTTACTTACTTCTCTCCGTTGCTACCCAGTGCATTGTGATTGCTGTTGCTACCGATGCATTTAATGATTCAACATTTGATTGCATTGCAATTGAAACAACTAAGTCGCACTTTTCGCGGACTAATCGAGATAAACCTTTTCCTTCGCTACCTACAATTATGTAGATTGATTCGGAGGCTAAATTCATCTTTGATAATTCGGCATCACCCTCGGCATCTAGGCCAATTACAAAACATCCCGCTTTTTTCGCATCTTCTATTGAGCGAACTAAATTTGTAACCTGCGCAATTGGCATACGAGCAGCCGCACCTGCAGATGCTTTCCATGCTGATCCGGTCATTGCTGCATTTCGTCGCTCTGGAATTACAACACCATCTGCGCCAAAGGCAGCAGCTGATCTAACAACTGCACCTAAGTTATGGGGATCGGTAATTCCATCCAAACCAATTAACATCATTGGTTTTTTTGCTTTCGCAATTATTTGATCAAGTTCGCTGTAATTAAATGGCTTAATTACTAAAGCAATTCCTTGATGATTAGCATTTCCCGTTAACTCATCAAGTGCTCTACGTGGCAGCTCTTTAATTGGCAGATCAGAGTTCTTGGCTAATCTAATTGCTTCAGAGATCTTTTCATCTAATTCAACCTTGATGGCAACAACTAATTCCTTTGCTGGAATCTTGGCGCGTAGTGCTTCAACAACACTGTTCTTGCCAGCTACTGCATCTTGCGCAGATTGTTTGCGATCAAATCTTTTTTCTGGACGGTCTGGGCGACGGTTTTCGCGGCGCTCCTCGCGAAAGTTTGGTTTGCGCGAAATATCGCGATCCTTACCTTTGTAGCCACTCTTTTTTTCATCTTTGTCTCGAGTTTGAACCTTTGGTTTTCCCTGTGGTTTTCCCTTTGATTTAACTGTTGATTTTGGACGATCTTTTCTTGGTTTACCTGGGCGCATTAGTTAGTAACTCCATCTTGGACCGTTAGGGGTATCTTCAACAATTACACCAAGGGATGCAATCTGATCGCGAATTGCATCAGCTGCAGCAAAATCTTTGCGCAACCTTGCAGCTTCACGTTGTTCCAAAGCTAATTTAATTAATCCATCCATCGCAGCATCATTTGATTTACTTGCTGCAAATACTGGATCTGCTGGATCACAACCCAAAATTGAAAGTGCACCACGAATTTCACCAGCGGTTTTAGCAATTACTTTCTTATCCTCGCCAGCGCTGTTACCAATTCGCATACTTTCTGCGATGAAGGCCAGTGCTTGTGGAACTGCTAAATCATCATTCATCGCCTTTGCAAATTCATCAGCAATTAAAATTTGTGGATCGCTACCAAGAACTGATTTAGCACGCGCCAAAAATGCTTCAACTCTGCGGAAAGCAATAGCGGATTCCTCTAGTGCTTCAAAGGAGAATTCGAGCATTGATCGGTAATGGGCGCTGCCTAAGTACCAACGTAATTCAATGCCACGAACCTTCTTTAATAACTCTTGGACCTGCAATGAATTACCTAAAGATTTACTCATCTTTTCACCAGATGTAGTTACCCAAGCATTGTGCATCCAAAGATTGGCAAACTTATATCCAGCCGCTTGTGATTGTGCGATTTCATTTTCGTGATGCGGAAAAATTAAATCTAATCCGCCACCATGAATATCAAATGCTTCACCTAAATATGCATGTGCCATTGCCGAACATTCCAAATGCCATCCAGGTCTGCCATCGCCCCACGGAGTTGGCCATGATGGATCTCCAGCTTTAGCGGCTTTCCATAATGCAAAATCTCGAGGATCTTTTTTATAAGTTAAATCAGCATCCTCTGCAGATTGCAGATCATCTAG
>CAFBJG010000032.1_pt1 | contig 8930 bp, 8 predicted proteins | sample 7268001 | NCBI WGS metagenome assembly CAFBJG01 (sample SAMEA6814021, study PRJEB35770) | uncultured Actinomycetes bacterium | biome: Freshwater; feature: Freshwater reservoir; material: water | place: Czech Republic | collected 2016-04-20 | depth 30m m | reverse complement strand
CCTGTCCTCTGTAACCGCCCCGGAATCTCTCGGCGCTGAAATTGTTTTTGGCTTTATTGGTGCAGCCGGACTTTGGGTTTGTGCACGTGGATTTGTTCAAGAAAAATCATTTGGTCGGGCTCCCGCAGTTCTTGCTAACTTAATTGCTCTTGGAGTTTCTTACTACATGATCTCTGGTGATCTTTTAATTGTTGGAATCCCACTTGCAATACTTGCACTTATAACAATGATTTCTGCGGCGTTAGGTTATAAAGAGTAGTTTTGTATTTAGTTAACTCCTTGATTTGTTGAGTTCTCACCACTCAACTATTTGACGATCCTCCCAAAGAAAACCAGTCTTATCAGTTGTTGGATCAAACGCTCTTGTTGCAAGCCATATCGCAGTCTCAGCACCCTCTTCTGCAGAACGTGGTGCATCTGGGCCGCCCATGTCGGTGCGTGAATGATTTGGACAAATAGCATCCACTAAGAAACCGCGAGCGCCATTTCCAGTTTCATAGGAAAGATTTTTCACAAGTGCATTAACACCAGCTTTGCTAATTCGATACGGCGCCAGACCACCATGTGTTCCAGGACCGGACATTCTTCCTAAGCAGGCACTGTAAACAATTACGCGACCATTGTTTCGAGCCTCTGCCATTGCGGGTGCAACTTGATTGATCGCTGTGAATACTGCATCTAAATTAATTGAAAGAGTCCGTCGCCACTCATCATCATTTGTGCGCAAAGTTTTTGACATCTTGTCGCTCATTACGCCATGTGCTAAAACTAAAATATCTAAAACTCCCAAACCATTTGCAGTTGCATCATTGTTGATATCAATTAAGATTTCACGAAACTTTTTACTATCTGCAACATCTACTGTGCGATATTTGCAACCTAATTTTTGCGCTGCAGCTTTTGCTCGCTCTTCATCTTTTCCAATGATGTAAACCGAAATTCCGTTGGCAATTAATCCTTGCGCAGTGGCGTAGCCGAGTCCTCGGGATCCGCCGGTAACTATTGCCCACTTCATAGTGCCCATTTCATGACGCAACCTTGCCCGCTCAACCGAAATTGCGCCACCTCATAGCGCCTACAAATTTTCCAGTGAATCAGGAGTACTTCTCGTGGCCTCTCTCACTACTCATGCGGGAAATTCAAGGTTTATTACATAGGGCTCTGCAGTTAAGATTAGACAAGAGTTTTAAGGTTGTTATTGATCTTTTAGATCTTAAGGAGAAAAAGTGACACAAGCCGGAGCTAATACGCCCGCTAATCACTTTGGTGGCACATTCGGTCCAAATGAGTGGCTTGTTCAAGAGATGTATGAGCGCTACCAACAAGATCCAGCATCTGTAGATAAAGCTTGGTGGGATTTCTTTGCAGATTTCAAAGGCGCTGGTGAGAGTTCAACTAATCAAGTAAATCAACAAAATCAACGAGGCGTTCCACCAATTCCTAAATCTCAGCAAGTAGCACAACAAGTAACACAACCTGTGGCCCAACAAGTAGCCCAACAAGTTACACAGCCAACTTCGCAAAATATTCCACCAGTAACACCAGCGGTAGCCGCAGCGGTAATGCCAACCTCACAATCTGCACCAACTGCTACTGATATTGCATTATCAACTGCAAAGCCTGCAGATCCAGTTGTTAAACCAATCCCAACATTTGTTTCGCCAGGTGCTGCAACAGTTGAACCATTACGTGGTGTTTCTGCTCGCGTTGTGCAGAGCATGGAAGCATCTTTAACAGTTCCTACTGCAACATCAGTTCGCGCTGTTCCAGCAAAATTAATGATTGATAACCGCACCGTTATTAATAATCACTTAAAGCGTGGTCGCGGTGGCAAGGTTTCATTTACACATTTAATTGGTTACGCAATGATCAAGGCAGCACGAGCAATGCCAGAGATGAATGCTTTCTTTACTGAATTAGAGGGCAAGCCTGCAGTTGGTCATCCAGAACATATTAATTTGGGTATCGCAATTGATTTAGCTAAACCAGATGGTTCTCGCCAATTACTTGTGCCATCAATTAAAGGTTGCGAAGAGTTAGATTTCGGACAGTTCTGGGCGGCTTATGAAGATATGGTTCGTAAAGCTCGCGGCGGATCATTAACTGTTGAGGATTTTGCCGGCACCACAATGTCATTAACAAATCCAGGAACAATCGGAACAGTTCACTCTGTGCCGCGCTTAGTTCAAGGCCAAGGAATGATTCTTGGTGTTGGTTCAATGGATTATCCAGCAGAGTTTCAAGGTGCAAGTGAGCAAACCATTGCCGATCTTGCAGTTAGCAAAGTTGTAACACTAACTAGTACTTACGATCACCGAATTATTCAAGGTGCGCAATCTGGTGATTTCCTTCGCCGCATTCATGAAATTTTGTTGGGCGCTGAAGAGTTCTACGATGAAATTTTTGAGGCGCTTCGCATTCCATATGTGCCAATTCGCTGGGTTGCCGATATGCAATTTAGTAAAGATGAAGAGATTAATAAAACCGCACGTGTGCAGAAATTAATTGATGCTTATCGAACCGCTGGCCACTTAATGGCAGATGTTGATCCACTTGCCTACAAACAACGCTCGCACCCAGATTTGGATATCGTAAATCACGGCTTAACTCTTTGGGATTTAGATCGCGAGTTTGCAACTGGCGGTTTTGGCGGAAAGACATTTATGAAGCTGCGCCGAATTCTGGGCGTACTGCGTGATTCATACTGTCGCACAGTTGGCGTTGAGTATATGTATATCGCAGAGCCAGCAGAGCGCCAGTGGATTCAAGAGCATGTTGAAGTTGGTGCACCAAAGACTCCGCGCGAAGAGCAACTTAGAATTCTTAAGAAGTTAAATAGTGCCGAAGCTTTTGAATCATTCCTGCAAACTAAATATGTTGGACAAAAACGCTTCTCACTAGAAGGTGGCGAATCTGTAATTCCAATGTTGGATGCAGCAATTTCAGCAGCGGCAGATGCTGGCTTAAATGAAGTAACAATTGGCATGCCCCACCGTGGTCGCTTAAATGTTTTGGCAAATATTGCAGGTAAGTCATATGGACAAATCTTCCAAGAGTTTGAAGGAAATTATCACGAGAATGAGGTTCACGGTTATGGCGATGTGAAGTACCACTTAGGAACTAAGGGTGTATTTACAGCAGAATCTGGCGCAACTACAAAGATTTATTTAGCTGCTAACCCTTCACACTTAGAAGCGGTTAATCCAGTTCTAGAAGGTATTACTCGCGCTAAGCAAGATAAGTTGCGTGCTACAGCTGGTGATTTAACAGTTGATGAACAGATTTCATATCCAGTACTTCCAATCTTGATGCATGGTGATGCTGCATTTGCTGGTCAAGGTGTTGTCTCTGAAACTCTTTCACTCTCACTTCTAAAGGGTTACCGCACTGGTGGAACAATTCATATTGTTATTAACAACCAGGTTGGTTTTACAACTTCACCACATGCTGCACGTTCTTCAACATATTCAACTGATATTGCGAAGATGATCGGCGCACCAGTGTTGCATGTAAATGGAGATGATCCAGAAGCATGTGTGCGCGTTGCTCGTTTAGCATTTGAATACCGCCAAGAGTTTAAGAAAGATGTTGTAATTGACATGATTTGTTACCGCCGTCGTGGTCACAACGAAGGTGATGAACCAAGCTTTACCCAACCACTTATGTATAAATTGGTAGATGCAAAACGCTCTACTCGCAAGCTTTACACCGAAGCACTAATTGGCCGTGGTGACATAACTGTTGATGAAGCAGAAGGTGTCCTACGTGATTACCAAGAACAGTTAGATGCCGTCTTTGCATCTGTGCATAATGTGCAACCAGAAGAGGATCCAAATTGGAAGGCACCTGTTGTGCCAGCTCCAGAGAGTGTAAACACCTCAATTGATGAAGCAACACTTCGCAAGATTGTGGCAACACAAAATGCAATTCCAGATGGCTTCACCGTTCATCCAAAATTACTTCCACAATTAACCAAACGTCTTGAAATGTTAGATGAAGGAACTGTGGATTGGGCAACTGGTGAAATGTTTGCCTTTGGTTCATTGTTATTAGAGGGCAATCCAATTCGCATGACTGGCCAAGATGTTCGCCGCGGAACTTTCAGCAACCGACATGCAGTTGTAGTCGATCGAGAAACTGGCGCAGATTTATTCCCACTTCGTGGCTTAATTACAGATCCAAATCAATTCCATATTTATGATTCATTTTTATCAGAGTATGCAGTTATGGGATTTGAGTACGGTTACTCAGTCGAACGTGATAACGCACTTGTAATTTGGGAGGCCCAATTTGGAGACTTCGCCAATGGTGCGCAAACAATTATTGATGAGTTTATTTCCTCATCCCTACAAAAGTGGGGCGAGCGTTCCTCTTTAGTTTTACTTCTGCCACATGGTTATGAAGGCCAAGGACCAGATCACTCATCTGGACGTATTGAACGTTTCTTAACTTTGGCAGCTGAGCAAAATATGACAATTGCGCAACCATCAACTCCGGCCTCTTACTTTCACCTACTTCGCTGGCACATGAAAAATCCTGCACGCCGGCCATTAATTGTCTTTGAACCAAAATCAATGTTGCGTTTGAAAGCAGCCGCAAGTGGCTTAAAAGATTTCACATCCGGAACCTTTAAACCATTAATTCCTGATGCAAATGTAAATAACGCATCTCGTTTGATATTTGCATCTGGCAAGGTTTACTACGATTTAATTGCAGAGCGTGAAAAATTAGGTGAACACTCAACTGCAATCGTGCGAGTTGAACAGTTATATCCGCTGCCAATTGATGAAATGATTGCGCAAGCTAAGCAACATCCATCTGCCACACTTCTTTGGGTGCAAGATGAACCTGCAAATCAAGGTCCATGGCCATTTGTTTCGGCAACTGCGCAAGAAATATTCCCATCACATGATGAATTAAATGGCCGAACACTTCGCCGCGTTTCCCGTCGCGCTACTGCAAGCCCAGCAACTGGAAATCATCATCTGCATGAAGAGGAACAACATGCATTGATGATGGAGGCTTTTACGCGTTAATTCCTTCGTAAAATTTAATTAATTTTTCCTTTTCGATATCTAAGAAATACTTTTCCTAAAACCTGTTCCTGCTTGACCCATCCCCACTTTCGTGAATCGGTGCTAGATGGGTGATCGCCTTCAAACCAATATGTAAATTGCGCTTTGCCGCCGATTACCTCATCAATTTCAACCTCTTTAACTCGCTTTAATAACTGAATGCCTGGGCGTTCTGGATCTGCAATTAAGTAGACCGAATGAATCTTTAGCGGGTGTGAACTCTTACCTATTTTTTTAATCAGTAACCAATCATTTGGCATGAAGGTAGGCGACATAGAGGAGCCCGAAACCTTGACTGTGCTAAATCCCAACATGACGGGTATCCTCGCACCACTGATTGATTTTTAAAAATGGAGGCATTAATGCTTAAGAACATTTTTCAACCTAAGGAAACAGCTTTCGCACACTGCGATCTTCCTTGCGGAGTTTATGATCCAGCACAAGCAAAGATTGAGGCGCTCTCAGTTAAGGCATGTATGGAGAAGTACGCAGCCAGCAGCGATGCAGATTTCAAATCACGCGCTGTGGCAATTAAAGAAGAGCGTTCAGAGTTAGTAAAACATCATCTTTGGGTTTTATGGACAGATTACTTCAAGCCAAATCACTTTGAGACTTACCCACAACTACATGTGCTATTTAATGAAGCAACAAAATTAGCTGGTGCTGGTGGCAGCAAGGGCACAACTGATGTTGCAGTTGCAGATAAGTTAATTGCTAAGATCGATGAGATCGCAGAAATTTTCTGGGCAACAAAAAAGTAATAAAGATAAGTTAAGAAACTGAAGTTTGTGGCCGCTCCGCCACCATCGTCTCGGCGGCGGCGCGGGCCATAAATGAAACTCGCTCCACAAATTTTCTAGTGATCTGACCAGTTGCAATTAATCGAGCATTTTGATGAACCTCTGCTTCAAATACCAACAAATTATTTTCAAAGCTTAAACATCTTGCTGTTGCATGAATCTCCGAGCCAACTCCTACGGCGCCAAGTAGTTCTAATTTAAAGTTTTCCGTAATTGTAGTTTCACCAAAATCTAAAAACTCAATTATCGAAGTACTGCAGGCGCTCTCCATTAAATTTAAAATGTTATTAGAGGCCACAACTGGCAGATCATTAATTCCTTGGGCAACTGATGTGTCACCAGGACGAACAGTCATAGTGGACATACCCACTACGCCGATTACTTGTTCTGCTTTCATAATCACTACATTAGTGATTAATTAATTATTCGAGTGGGAACTCTCTGCGAATTTCGCGAGTTATTTCGATTTGAGTTTGACCATCGATCGTAATTTCGGTGTAAGTAGTCTCGGTGGTCTCAACAAAACCGGTGATCGATTGTGCTGCTTGTGCGGCTAATTGTTGATGCAATAAGTGGGTTTGCTCTATTAACTTCTCGTGTAGTGATTGTGGCGCTGGCTCATTGCAGGAGCGAGTTAGCAGATTGCGCATTAATGCAAGAGCTTGGTTTTCAATTTCCATCTCTGTTTTACATGGTGGACACTCACCAAAGTGAACTTCAATCATCTCTAGTTGATGATTATCTGGAATTTCATGATCGATATACAAAACAATAAAAGGTTTCACCTCGATACAAGGTAGGTTGTGGTGATTTCCGCAACTCATGAGTTGTCACCTCCATCCTTAACTTTGGTACCAAAGCCGCGCTCTTTTGCATATACCGCTAAAGATTCTCTTAATAATTTACGACCACGATGTAAGCGAGACATCACCGTTCCAGTTGGGACGCCCATAATTTCGGCGATCTCTTTGTAAGCAAAACCTTCCACATCAGATAAGTAAACCGCCATCCGAAACTCCTCCGGCATAGCAGCAAGTGCATCTTTCACATCTTTGTCTGCGATATTTTCTAAAACTTCATCCTCTGCAGATTTTCCTAAATTACTTGTATGTGAAGATGCATCTGCAATCTGCCAATCTTCAAGTTCGCTGCCAGAAATAAGTGGTCGACGTTGATCTTTCCGATAATTATTTATAAATGTAGTTGTCAGAATTCGATATAACCAAGCTTTTAAATTTGTGCCTGGTTCAAATTGATGAAAACTAGTAAATGCTTTTGCGTAAGTATCTTGCACCAAATCCTGCGCATCATGAGAGTTTTTTGTATAGCGAAGAGCAGCGCTATATAGCTGTGATGTAAAAGCCAACGCATCATTTTCAAATCGAGCAGTGCGTTGTGCTAAAGATTCTTTGTCGCGATCTACTACCGCAGGCAAATTATCTTCACTCATATTTTTACTAATTTGGTTACTCATCTGCGCCAAGGCTACCTCCAATACCTTTGCACGATTAACTAGCGGCAAAGTACGGGTCATAAAACTCTCAACAAAATTTCAGGTCAGAATATTCCCCACCGCTAGATCTAACGGGAAAAACAGCTTTAGAAAAGAGTTTGTGGCTCCCCTAACTCGATCGGTTGAATTAACTCGGGGCCATTATTTCGGGTGGCGTTGACCTTTGTAGAAACTGGATCTGCGATTAAACCTGCAGCTTCATTATTAAATTGCAGTAACGCTTTTATTTCGTCAACATCATTTTCTTGATTATCCAACCAATGATCCCAGCGATCTTGTGGCAAAAATGTTGGCATACGGTGATGAATTTTTTCTAAAATATCAACAGCCGGTCTGGTAATTAATGCTGCACTTTGTTTTGCCACACCGTTCTCATCGCGCCATGTTGAGTAAATTCCAGCAAAGGCTAATGTTTTATTATTTTTATTGTGAATATAAAATGGTTGTTTACTTGGATACTTGCCTAACTCTGTTGCCCATTCGTAATATCCAGTAGCTGGAATTAAACAACGATGATATTTAAAAGCATTTTTAAAGGTTGGCTTACTATCAACTGTTTCAGTTCGTGCATTAATTGCCGAGCTCTGTGACTTAATCGCTTCATCACTTGTTTTACTCCAAGGGGCAATTAATCCCCAAGATAAATTAACCAACTCGCGCTTTTCTTCTTGGTTGTTGCGAATAATATAAATCTCTTTTGTTGGTGAGATGTTCCAATCAGCGGGTAATACTTTGCCGGTATGGCCAGCAGAAATTTCAAACTCCTCGATTAATTCCTCAGGTAGCTTTGAAATCGCATATCGCCCGCACACAAGATCAAGATTACACATAAATTTATTTGTGATCTTCCATGCTGCCAACGTAAATACAGAGTCCGCTAAATATGAGAAACCGATGTAATGGTTACAGGTAGAATAAGCGCAATGACAAATTGGCCAGCACCAACAATCGATGCTTCTAATCGGGCTGTTGCAATAGATTCAACAATCACAATTCCAGGATCAAAATCTGTAACCAATCGCGCCTTAATTTTGGCCGCCATCTCACAAACCCCATCTAGATTGCGAAAGCCACTTTCATCTCGTGATACCGATTTAATGGTGAAAGGTCTGCGCTCACTTGGCTGCCAAATTGATGAAGTAAAAACAGATGACGGTTTCGATTATTTAATTACACCAAATAAATTAGTAGGACCAACCCAAATTGATGTTGGTAACGCCGGTACCGTGATGCGCTTTTTGCCACCCATTGCCGCACTTGCAAATGGATTGATTCATTTTGATGGCGATGCACGTTCCCACGAGCGACCACTTGGACCTGTTATTTCAGCTCTTGAACAATTAGGAATCAGTATCGAACATGGAAATAAGTATCGCCTGCCACTAACAATTAATGGTTCTGGAAAAATTGCTGGTGGTGAGATTGAGGTGGATGCCAGCGCATCAAGCCAATTTGTTTCGGCATTACTTTTACTCGGCCCAGCAACTGAAAATGGAATTACAGTTAAACATATTGGAAGCACTTTGCCATCACAACCACATA
>CAFBJG010000026.1_pt1 | contig 9909 bp, 11 predicted proteins | sample 7268001 | NCBI WGS metagenome assembly CAFBJG01 (sample SAMEA6814021, study PRJEB35770) | uncultured Actinomycetes bacterium | biome: Freshwater; feature: Freshwater reservoir; material: water | place: Czech Republic | collected 2016-04-20 | depth 30m m | reverse complement strand
CAACCACCACGCAGATTAGTTTTATTGCATATGGATGGATCAATGGTTGCAATGCCAAGTCATGGCGCAAAGGTTGAATTTGATGGCAAAGAGGTTGGTTTTATTGGCACGATGGCTCGTCATTATGAATTAGGGCCAATCGCACTTGCGGTGATTAAAAGAAATGTGCCATTGGATGCGGTTTTAATAGTAGAAGGCGTATCTGCTTCACAAGAGGAAATATCTGTTCGTAAAGGTTAGGCTTATCTAATGGAGACATTAACTACAGCTTTGTTAATTCTAGTTTCCTTTTCCTTCTCGGTATTATTAATTTATAAGGGCGCAACTGGTGCTCTCAAGAGTTGGCGGGAGAGCAATAAGTAATGGCGTTTACTATCCCAGAGAATTTACATCCTGATTTAATGCCACTTGCTTGGTTGATCGGAACTTGGCGAGGAAAAGGTAAGGCTGAGTATCCAGGTATGAAAGCTATTAATTACGCCCAAGAGGTTTCATTTAATCATGATGGTCAAAATTATTTAAATTACTTTTCTCGCACATGGGAAATTGATGATGATAATGAAATTGTTAAACCACATGACTCTGAAGTTGGTTTTTGGCGAGTTCGAGACAAAGAGGTTTTAGAGGTTGTGTTGTCTCATAACAGCGGAACAAATGAGGGTTGGCTTGGTTTAATTCGCGGACCAAAAATTCAATTAGCAATGGATAAAACTTATGAGTCACCAAGTGCTAAAGCGATTGCAGCTGGTTCACGTTTGTATGGTCTTGTTGAAGGTCAATTGTTTACATCATTAGATGTTGAAAAAGATGGTCATGAGTTGCAGGCCTATATGTGGTCATCATTAGAAAGACAATCTGAAAATTAATAATAAGTTTGCCGGTGAAGTACTTGCCGAGGTAACTCGAGATGGCGTTGTTGAATCACTTCACCTAGGACATTTAGTTGCGTTAAATGCTGATGGTTCTGTTTTTTTAAGTGCGGGCTCACCAGAACTTCCAATATTTCCAAGATCATCAATTAAAGCAATTCAGGCAGCAGCGATGCTACGGGCTGGGTTAAATGTAGATGATGAGAAGTTGGCGTTGATTTGTGCCAGTCATTCAGGGGCGCAGATGCATATTGATCTAACTAAAAAAATATTAAATGATGCTGGTATTGCCGAAAGTGCAATGCGAAATGCAACTGATAAACCATTGGGTGAGAAAGAGAAGATTGCTTGGGGCGATAAAGCAGGTACGCAATTTACGCAAAATTGCAGTGGTAAGCATGCTGGCATGTTAATTACCTGCCAAATAAATGGTTGGGATTTAGAAAGTTATTTAGATAAAGATCATCCATTGCAATTAGCAATTAAGGCAGAGCTAGAGGAAATGGCAGAGGAGAAAGTTTCAACTGTAAGTGTTGATGGTTGTGGTGCACCTTTGTTTGCAATTTCAACTATGGGACTTGCAAAAGCAATTAGAAAAGTTGTAACTTCAAAGGATCCGATTTATCAGCAAATAGTTAAGGCAGCTACCTCATTTCCAGAATTAATTGCAGGTGAGGCAAGATTAACAACGCGAATGATGAAAGCAGTTCCTGGTTTATTTATGAAAGAGGGCGCAGAAGGAATTGAAGTTTGTGCGTTAAGTGATGGCCGCACAATTGCGATGAAAATTATTGATGGTTCATGGCGTCCGGTATCGACAATCATTCAATCCATCTTTGATAAGTGGAGTGTTCAGATGCCTGATGAATCGGTGAAGATTTACGGCGGGCCAAGCGTTGTTGGAACGGTAATCTCAAAAATCTAATCCCTAATTCTTAAGTTAGAATTAGCAAATGAAATCCCGCATTGCCACCTTAATGGTGCACACCTCACCACTTGATCAAGCAGGTACTGGTGATGCTGGCGGCATGAATGTTTATGTAATTGAAACTGCAAAAAAGATGGCGCAATCTGGTGTGCAGGTAGATATTTTTACCAGAGCAAATAAACCAGGATTACCAGGATCAGTTGATATTGCAGATGGTGTAACTGTAAAGCATCTTGAGGTTGGTCCACATGCTGGTTTATCTAAAGAGGAGTTACCTGGCCAAATAAGTGCATTAACTTCTGAGTTTATGAAGTTGCAAAAACAGTTACCAAAGAATCATTACAACATCTTGCATTCACATTATTGGATCTCTGGCCAATTAGGTTGGATGATTTCAGAACAAACTGGCATTCCATTAATTCACACCATGCACACCATGGCAAAGGTAAAGAATTTAAATTTAGCAGTTGGTGAAAAACCAGAGCCAAAGATTCGAGCACTTGGTGAAGCACAGGTTGTAAAAGCATCAACTGGATTAATTGCTAATACCGATGCCGAAGCTGCTTCATTAGTTTCCTTGTATGACGCATGTCCAGATAATGTTTTTGTGGTTGCACCAGGTGTTGATCTACAAACCTTCTCACCAGGAGATGGAAAAGATTTAGCACGTAAGAAATTAAATATTGCACCAGATGCCATCTTGCTTACCTTTGTTGGTCGCATACAGCCACATAAAGGTCCTGATGTATTAATTCGATCTGTCGCCGAGATGGTTACTCACTCACCACATCTAAAGGCAAAGTTGGCCTTGGTAATTATGGGTGGTCCATCAGGTGCTGGTCTAGATGAGTTAGATAAATTAAAAGCACTTGCTAAGTTTTTAAAGATTGAAGAGATTACGCACTTTGTAGATCCAGTTCCTCGCATTGAATTACCAGATTGGTATCGCGCATCAGATTTAGTATGCGTACCAAGTTACTCAGAAAGTTTTGGTTTGGTTGCACTTGAAGCACAAGCTTGTGGCACACCAGTTGTTGCAACCGCTATTGGTGGATTGCGAACCGCAGTCTCTGATGGTATTTCTGGTTCCTTAGTTGATGGACATGATCCACGTGCTTGGTCTGCCGTTATCTCAAGATTAATTGCGGAACCACAACGTCGTCTACTTCTATCAATGGGCGCCGTTGAACATGCATCTCACTTTGGTTGGGAAAATACAGCCCGAAAGACATTAGAGGTTTATGACTGGGCAACCTCACAACCAGCAGTTGATATGAGAAATATTCGGTTAGTTAAGGATGCTTGATCCCAAAGCAGTAATAGATGATTTTCTAGAGTCACATGATTTAGATTTTGATCAAAATGAGGAAAATACTTACTTAATTACATTACCTGGTGAAACTAAATTACAAACCCACTGCGCATTAATTATTGGTGATCACTCGCTAAGCATCAACGCATTTGTAATTAGAAAGCCAGATGAAAATCAAGGCGCAGTTTATGAGTATTTACTAAAGAAAAATGCAGCAATGTATTCGGTGGCCTTTGCATTAAATGAATTGGGCGATATCTACCTAGTTGGCCGTTTGCCACTTTCTGCCATCAGCGAGCGAGAGATTGATCGAATCCTGGGCGCAGTTCTTCAATACTCAGATTCATCTTTCAATCCATTGTTAGAACTTGGATTCTCATCTGCAATACGTCGCGAGTGGGCTTGGCGAGTATCTCGTGGTGAATCATTGGCAAATCTGCAAGCTTTTAAACACATAATTTAAGTATGGCAAGATAAGCACATGAAATTAATTTTGCTTCGTCACGGTGAGAGTGAATGGAATGCAAAGAATCTCTTTACGGGCTGGGTAGATGTGGCGCTATCTGCCAAAGGAATTGAAGAGGCAAAGCGGGGCGGTGTTTTATTAAAAGAGCGCAATTTACTGCCAGATGTTGTGCACACCTCTTTACTTCGCCGGGCAATTACCACCTCACAATTAGCGCTAGATAACTGTGATCGCCACTGGATTCCAGTTAAAAGAAGTTGGCGTTTAAATGAAAGACATTACGGTGCTTTGCAAGGAAAAGATAAAGCAGCAACATTAAAAGAGTATGGCGAGGAACAATTCCAACTTTGGCGCAGATCATTTGATGTGCCACCGCCACCAATTGATGACAATGATCAATACTCACAAAGTAAAGATGTGCGTTATGCAGATTTAGCAGGTGCATTGCCTAAGACAGAGTGCCTTAAGGATGTAGTTGATCGAATGATTCCTTATTTAATGGGTGAGATTTCTGAGGATATGCGAAGTGGGAAAACAGTTTTAGTAACTGCTCATGGCAATTCAATTCGTGCGATTGTGAAACATATTGATTGCATTTCAGATACTGATATTGCTGGCGTGAATATTCCTACTGGAATTCCACTGTTATATGAGTTTGATAAAGATTTTGAGCCAATTAAAAAAGGCGGCGAGTATCTAGATCCAGAAGCTGCAAAGGCAGCAATTGAAGCGGTGGCTAATCAGGGAAAGCGTTAGTCGTTTTTAGAATCAAACTCGCCAGTTACTAAGTAATGAACCCGGCGGGCGATCGAAACAGCATGATCGGCGCAGCGTTCGTAGTAACGGCCAAGCAAAGTTAAATCGATGGCAGATTCAGTTCCATGTGGCCATGATTTATCAACCAAAGTTTGAATCAATTTACGGTGCAATTTATCCATTTCATCATCATCAATTGCAAGTTGTTTAGCATCCTCTAAATTACGAGATTCAATAATGCCGGCAAGCTTGTCGATAATTAATCCAGCAACTCTGCCCATCTCTTGAATTGTTAAAGATATTTCAGCAGGTACTGCAGTAGCTGGATGACGCATACGTGCCAACTTTGCAATGTGGTGAGCCATATCGCCCATGCGCTCTAGATCTGCACTCATGCGAAGTGAGGTAACTAGAATGCGAAGATCAGATGCAACTGGTTGTTGCTTAGCCAAAACCAACATGGTGCGAGCATCTAACTCATGTTGCATGTTATCGATCAGATCATCTTGGGCAATAACTTTTTCTGCCAACGCAAGATCTGCGGTTAATAAAGCAGTTGTGGCATCAGCCATCGCGCCCTGAACCAGGTCAGCCATATCAACCAAGGTCTGGGTGATGGCATCTAATTCATCATGAAAGGCATCGCGCATAGGGGTAAGAGTAATGGGTCTAAGAAAGTTAATCACTTTCGTGGGTAAATATGAAGCAAACTCTCGGAAAACAGCACCTATAAATCCCACCTACGATTAAGCCATGGCCTGGCTCAAAAAAAATACCAGCGATAAACCTGCGAAGTCACCATCGGTGCCGCAAACATTAAAAGCTGCATTAAATTCATTAGATCGTGATTCATTAATTTTAGATAAGAACAGCAATGCAGTGTTTAAAACAAGTAATGTAGATAAATTAAATATTTTAAGAGATGGCAAAATAAATTCAGAGGAGTTATCAGCATTAGTTCGAGTAGTCCGCAGAACTGGAGTTAAACAAGAGGGCAGCTTTGAATTACCACGTGGCCCGATAGGTGAAGGCAAGCGCGAATTACAGGTTTCAGTCTCGATGCTCTCCGATGCTGGTTTAGTTCTTATTGTGATTGATGATGAAGGAGAAAAGCAACGCATCGATGCGGTCCGCCGAGATTTCATTACAAACATTTCACATGAACTTAAAACTCCTATCACTGCCTTATCTTTAAACAGCGATGCGTTACTAGAGATTAAAAGTGAGCCCGATCAAGTAGTTAAATTTGCCAACAAGATTAAGCAACAAGCAGGTCGGTTAAATGATTTAGTTCAGGAAATTATTAATCTTTCAAAGTTACAAGATGCCGATCCAATGGCGATGGCGACTGAGGTACAGATTCTAGATGTTGTAAATGAGGCTATTGATCAATGTGAAACAAATGCAGAATCTCGCAAAATTATGATTGATCTGGAAAAGGCTGATGCGGCTAAAGTTTTAGGAAACAGAGATCAACTTGTTATGGCATTACATAATTTAATTGAAAACGGTATTAACTACTCAGCTGAAAATACTCACGTAACAGTCTTGGTGGAAGTAACTGATCAAATTGTTGAAGTAACGGTGAAAGACCAAGGAATTGGTATTGCACAATCAGATATCGATCGAATCTTTGAAAGATTTTACCGGGTTGATCCAGCGCGATCCCGAGCAACTGGTGGCACTGGCTTAGGACTGTCCATTGTTAAACACGTGGCGGGAAATCATGGTGGTGAGATTAAGGTTTGGAGTGTTCCAGGAATAGGAAGTACATTCTCACTCCGACTTCCAATTATTAATACCGCAAAGAAAGAAAGTAAATGACAAAGATATTAGTTGTAGAGGATGAAGATTCAGTTCTTGATCCATTAGAACTTTTATTAAATAAAGAGGGATTTACCGTCATTACTGCCAAAACCGGTAAAGAGGCGCTTGAGAAATTTGATAATGCCGGCGCAGATTTAATCCTGCTAGATCTAATGATTCCAGAGGTTTCCGGAACTGAGGTTTGTCGTCAGATCAGAAGTAAGTCACAGGTACCAATAATTATGTTGACTGCTAAAGATACAGAAGTAGATAAAGTTGTTGGACTAGAACTTGGCGCCGATGATTATGTTGTAAAGCCTTATTCCAAAGCAGAATTAATTGCACGAATCAAAGCAGTACTGCGCCGTGGTGCACCGGGCGCTGCATCCTCTAGTGGTGCGCTACTTACCGCAGGTCCAGTAGAGATCGATGTAGAAAGTCATAAGGTAAAAGTTCTGGGAGAGTTTGTTTCATTCCCACTTAAAGAGTTTGAGTTGTTGGAATTTCTAGTACGAAATGCCGGTCGAGTATTAACTCGTACCCAGTTGATAGATCGAATTTGGGGCAGTGATTACTTTGGTGACACCAAAACCCTGGATGTTCATATTAAACGTCTGCGGGCAAAGATTGAAAAGGATCCTGCAAATCCAGTATTTATCTTAACTATTCGCGGACTTGGATATAAGTTCGAGATTTAAGCTTTAGCGCGCAGATTAGTTAAATCTTTGTAAACACCATCTGCTGCAACAATTAACGCATCTAATGTCACAGGTGATGCTTTAGCAAAAGTTACTGTTACTGGAATTCGGTGGCCAATTACTTCAGCTAAATTACTTACATAAGCATCAGCATTTGCTGCCTCACCAACAAAAATGATTGGTGAATTCTTAGTCAGATCTAATGATTTAGCAGTTACAACAGCAGGAAGATTATCAATTGAAATTGATGTAATTGCATCTGAATCATCTGCCCAATTAACAAAGGTAGCTACTAAAACTGCAGTACCGGTATCTTCTTTTACAATTAATAGATTGCGAATTTTGATCTTCTCGCTCTGTCCTTCTACGCCATCTGTAACCTGTTTAATCTGTGTAGTTGCAGCTGTTTTGCCTGAACCGCATCCAGTTAATAAAGTTAATGAAAGAGCAATTGAAAATACGCCAATTAATTTCTTAAAAATTGAGTTAGTAGAAAGTGACATGATCAAAGGTTATCTTTTCACCAAAATAAAGGGAAAATCTGGCGGTAAATCCCGAGGTGAATTGCCTCCCAAAATGCTGGTATCCTTAGCCTCTAGTGAAAGGCTCTTCCCAGATGACATTTAAAGTCGGCGAAACCGTTGTTTACCCACATCACGGAGCTGCACAGATCGAAGCGATCGAAAAGCGCACGATCAAAGGTGAAGAGAAGATCTACCTAGTTTTGAAGGTTGCACAAGGTGACCTAACTGTCCGCGTACCAGCCGAAAACATCGATCTTGTTGGCGTTCGCGATGTTGTTGATTCAGCCGGCCTAGATCGCGTATTTAATGTTTTGCGTCAACCATACACAGAAGAGCCAACAAACTGGTCTCGTCGCTATAAAGCAAATGTTGAAAAGCTTGCATCTGGTGATGTTATTAAGGTTGCTGAAGTAGTTCGTGATCTTTACCGTCGTGATCTAGATCGTGGTCTATCAGCTGGTGAGAAGCGCATGCTTTCAAAAGCAAAACAAATTTTAGTTTCAGAGCTTGCACTCGCAGAGCGCACAGATGAAGAAAAAGCAGCCACACTTCTTGATGAGGTACTAGCCTCTTAAGTTGGCAGTTCCCTCTTACTGTCATGAATAATAAAACCGCAGCGATAATTGCTGGTGCGGGTAGTGGTCACAGATTAGGTGCTGATTTACCTAAAGCCCTAGTTAAATTAATTGATAAAACTTTAGTTGAACATGCTGTTGCTGCGCTCGCACCAGTTGCAAAGTTAATAATCGTTACCGCTCCTGCCGGATTTGAAGATAAATTCAGAGAAATTCTTGGTGATCAAGTAACTGTAATTACTGGTGGCGTTCTAAGAAGTGACAGTATTCGAATTGCTTTAGAAAATATTGGCAGCGAATATGAATTTGTGGTGGTGCATGATGCGGCTCGGGCAATTGCTTCAACTGAGTTAGCACGTAATGTGTTGGCGCAATTAATTAATGGCGAGCAAGCGGTAATTCCAGCACTTGATGTGGTCGACACAATTAAAGAGGTGGATGCAGGTGGGTATGTTCGAAATACTCCAGAGCGCTCAACACTTCGCGCTGTACAAACCCCACAAGGTTTTTCTAAATCAGTCTTAGCGCACGCACACTCATCTGCAGAAGATGCAACAGATGATGCAGCATTGGTTGAAGCAATCGGTATCAAGGTAAAGGTAATTGCTGGCGAAGAGCGCGCATTAAAAATTACAACAAAATCAGATTTAGCTCGTGCTACCCAAATCTTGTTACCTAATACTGAAAAACAAATTCGAGTAGGAATCGGAACAGATGCTCATGCATTTAGTGTTGATGCGTCTCGCAAACTATGGCTAGCTGGATTGTTATGGGATGGTGAAGTTGGCGTAGATGGACATTCAGATGGTGATGTTGCAGCGCATGCAATATGTGATGCCCTTTTATCTGCGGCAAATCTTGGTGATTTAGGAAGTAATTTTGGTGTTAGTGATCCAAAGTACGCAGGTGCATCTGGTGCAACTTTACTTGCCGAAACTTTCAATAAGGTAAGTACAGCTGGATTTAAAATTGAAAATGTAGCGGTACAAATTGTGGGAAATCGTCCAAAGATTGGTCCGCGCAGAGCTGAAGCAATAGCCGCACTTTCTAAAGCATTAAATAATGCTGCGGTATCAGTCTCTGCAACCTCTACAGATGGGCTGGGCTTTACCGGTGAAGGTAAGGGCTTATCTGCCATTGCAACTGCTTTAATTGTTAGCAAGTAGAATTTAACAATGAGCGCACTTAATTTATATGACACTAAAACTAGAAGTGTCAGCGCCTTTAAACCATTAAAACCAAAGCAAGTGGGTATTTATCTATGTGGTGCAACTGTGCAAGCACCTCCACACATTGGACATATCAGAAGTGGTGTTAACTTTGATATTTTGCGCCGCTGGTTAGTGGCAACTGGATATGAGGTTACCTTTGTTCGAAATGTAACTGATATTGATGACAAGATTTTGCATAAAGCAGTACATGAAGAGATTCCATGGTGGGCAGTTGCCATGAAGTATGAACGTGCCTTTACCGATGCCTACAACGCCTTAAATGTTTTGCCACCAACTTATGAACCGCGCGCCACTGGGCACATAACTCAGATGGTTTCGTTGATGCAGAAGTTAATTGATAACGGCGCTGCGTATGCGCCAGGCAATGGCGATGTTTATCTTGAGGTTCGCAAATTAAAAGAGTATTTAACCTTGTCTAATCAAAAGCTAGATGATCTGCAATCTGCAGAGGATGCCGATTTAACTTATAAAAAAGATCCACGAGATTTTGCATTATGGAAAGCCGCTAAAGCTGGAGATCCATCATGGCCAACACCGTGGGGCGATGGCAGACCTGGTTGGCATTTGGAATGTTCGGCAATGGCACATGCATATTTAGGTGAAGCATTTGATATTCATGGCGGCGGATTAGATTTAATTTTTCCGCATCACGAAAATGAAATCGCACAATCACAAGCGGCTGGATATAAATTTGCCAATCTTTGGATGCACAATGCTTGGGTAACTACATCTGGTGAAAAGAT
>CAFBJG010000024.1_pt1 | contig 10154 bp, 10 predicted proteins | sample 7268001 | NCBI WGS metagenome assembly CAFBJG01 (sample SAMEA6814021, study PRJEB35770) | uncultured Actinomycetes bacterium | biome: Freshwater; feature: Freshwater reservoir; material: water | place: Czech Republic | collected 2016-04-20 | depth 30m m | reverse complement strand
GAGACGGTAACTGGATCTGCTGGTTCACCACGTGAATATAAATCTAAAATTGCATCGTAAATTAATTCATGTGCTGGTCGATAAAAATCACGTTCACGTAAAATCTCTACAACCTCGGAGATTGCATCCTTAGATAACAACATTCCACCAAGAACTGATTGTTCGGCAAGAACATCCTGTGGTGGTGTGCGTTCAAACTCTGCGGGATTGTTGTTGCGGGCGCGGGAGTTGTTGTTTGGGAATTCTGCGATGCTCATTAATCAACCCTCCCATTCACCACTGACATTTCAAGCACATGCTCAACTGGTCGAAACTTAATCCTTTTTCCCGCGGCGTAATACCAAAAATTTGGGTATTTAGATCAAGGCTGTGCAGTACTGGGTTTTTTCGGTGGATAAGTTGTGGATTGCTGTGTGATTACTTGTGCATAGGTGTGGATGAAAAAAGGCCCCCCGATTGCTCGAGGGGCCTTTAAATTTTTCTTAATTACTTATCTGAAACAACACTAACTGGCACATTTGCAACAACTTGAGATTCAAGTGAGATGCGAACTGTGTACTTGCCAACCTTTTTAATGTGTTTTGTAAGTTTGATGCGGTGACGATCAACTGTTTCACCGGTTGAGCTCTTGATTGCAGCAACAATATCTTTATCTGTTACTGAACCAAACATGCTGCCAGTTGAACCAATCTTTACCTTCACAACAATATTTGCAGATTCAAGCTTTGCCTTGATCTCCTTTGCATGGTCTAGGTCGCGGATCTCGCGAGCAGAACGTGCACGCTTGATTCCTTCGATCTGGCCTTCGCCACCCTTTGTCCAAACAATTGCATTGCCACGAGGCAATAAGAAATTGCGACCGTAACCATCTTTAACAGTTACGACATCGCCAGCATTTCCAAGACCTGCTACTTCGCGAGTAAGAATTAATTTCATTTTACTTAACCCTTTCCTTAGCGAGCTGTAGATGTGTAAGGGAGCAATGCCATCTCGCGGCTATTTTTTACCGCTGCTGCGATTGCTCGTTGGTGTTCGGTGCATGCGCCTGTAATACGGCGAGCGCGGATCTTGCCGCGATCGGTGATGTATTTACGAAGTGTCGCAATATCTTTGTAATCGATGTAATTCACCTTGTCACGACAAAATGAACATGGCTTCTTTTTAAACTTCTTAAGCGCAGCTGCTGCTGCCTTAGATTGCTTAGGTTTTTCTCTAAGCGTTTTATTACTTCTTGCTCCCACTGTGGTGCTCCTTTTTTAGGGCCCTAATCTTTTCCAAGATTAGGAATGGTTGTTAATTGGATTTTTTATTTAAAACGGTGGTGCATCATCACTTGGAGTCGTAGACCAACCGCCACCTACTGGGGCTGCTGACCATGGATCCTCGGTTGATGCGGTCTCGGTAGCTGGTGCGGTGTAACCGGTACCTGCTTGGCGAGATGTCTTTGTAACCTTTGCAGTTGCATTGCGAAGAGATGGACCAACTTCATCAACTTCAACTTCAAATACGGTGCGCTTTTCTCCCTCTTTAGTTTCATATGAACGTTGCTTTAAACGTCCAGAAACAATTACTCGCATTCCACGAGTTAGAGATTCAGCAACATTTTCTGCTGCTTGGCGCCAGATTTGGCATTGTAAAAAGAGGCTGTCGCCATCTTTCCACTCATTAGTGTTCTTATCTAAATAACGCGGTGTTGATGCAACGGTGAACTTTGCTACTGCTGCTCCTGATGGAGTGAAGCGAAGCTCTGGATCGTTAACCAAATTACCGATCATTGTTAGGTTGGTATCGCCTGCTGCCATTTCCTTTTCCCCTATCTACTTTGGATGCTTGTTTTTGCTTTTACTGCGGGATTACTCTGGACGAACAACTTTTGTGCGAAGAACTGATTCATTTAAATTAAGTTGACGATCCAACTCTTTAATTGCTGCAGGTTCGCTGTGCATATCGATAACTGCGTAAATACCTTCGCCCTTTTTATTTATTTCAAAGGACATCCGGCGCTTACCCCAGATATCAAGCTTGTCGACTTTGCCGCCACCATCTTTAATTATCTTTAGATAAGTTTCAAGACTTGGTGCAACTGTCTTCTCTTCTAAATCAGGATCAAGAATGACCATGAGTTCATAACGACGCATTTCTTAAACCACCTCTGGACTAAAGCGGCTACGGAATTTCCGAAGCAGGTGTTGGGCAAATCGTATCCGCAGGTGGTGTCAGCGAGAAATTGGTGCGCTAGATCTGTGGAAATCCACGCTTAATTTGTAGGTAAACCAGCTAATTCCTGCGATCCGAAGCAGAATTGAAAGTGCATACCCACCAGCCGGCAATCCATACTCGGCACCTTGATTTAATGCCAGGTACTGCCAAATCGCTAAGTGATAAATCATCTCCGTGCCTTGCCAGATCCAAAATGCGCTTAAATCTTTTTTATTTTTAATTGCAATGATCGCAAGCGGAGTTAACCAAAGTACATATTGTGGTGAGTAAACCTTAGATAAAGTAGTAAAGATTATTACCGCAAAGATTGCTACCTCAGATAAAGCAGGTGTTTTATTTAATTTCATCAGCCAAATGGCAAAGCCAATAAATGCTGCGATTGAAAATAGTGAGTAAAGATTATTTAGTGCTGGTGTATTAAGGCCAAAAATATTTAAAGCGAAGTAAATAGAACCAAAATCAGAGGTGCGTTCTAGATTTAATTTAAAAAAGCGCCACCAGCCACCAAATGAGGTGGCCATGATTGGCAGATTAATGGCTGACCAAAATATGCCAGAGATAAATAAGTATCTGCGAAGTTGGTTGATTTCTTTTTTGCGCCACAAAATGATGATGATGGGAAGCAGTAAAACGATTGGGAAGAATTTGGTGGAAATTGATACTGCTAATGCAATCGCGCTTTCTTCATACTTTTTATTATCAAAGTAATAAATCGCAAGCAGTGTTGATAGCACCGCCCACATATCCCAATTTATAAAGAGTGATGCAAGTACTGCTGGTGCTAACGGGAAAAGGTATGAGTAATCGGGCCGCATTTTGCGTAATAAGAAAGCTGTTGCGATAAAACAAAGTGTGATTAGCAAAAGATTTAAATCAAAGAACCAACGGTATGAGTTTTCATTTGGCACCACAAAAGAGATCAACCAATTGCCTAAACCAATTACTGGTGGATACTCCATGGCATTTGTTGCAGATAGGTAAGGCCAGGTGTTATTTATTAAATCCCGCTCGCCAAATAAAGCTGGAATATCGGTATAACAAGCATGAACATAATTATCTGGGGCTTGAAAATCATTGGTTCGACAGTGATTAAATTTAGTAAAAGATAATAATGCGCAGGCGATTAAAACTAGGGCGAACTTTTGCTTCACTTCTTTTTCTTTGTAGGAGTTGGTGTAGGAGTTGGAATTAATGATGGATCCATCTCTGGAACTGCGTTAACAAAATCAACTGGTTCAGTTCCACCAATATTTGTTGGTTCTGGGAATTGTTGAATCGGTGCTTTACCTAAGTAAGCCTTCACATAAGCTGCCCAAATTCGTGCTGGGAAAGATCCACCAGTTACTGAGTTTAGGCCACCAATTCCATTTAATGATTGTGTTGCATCATCCCGATAGAAAGCCACACTTGCAGCAACCTCTGGTGTGTATCCGTTGTACCAAGCAGATGCGTTGTCATTTGAAGTTCCAGTTTTACCTGCAGATGGCCGGCCTAATCTGGCGCCAACAATTCCACCAGTACCAGCAACTGTTACGCGATATAACGCATGAGTTAAATCTGCCATTACCTCTTTACTAAATACTTCTTGGGCTTGAATTCTGCCTTGATACAAAATTCCTTTATTTGGACCTTGTACCTCATTGATAATAAATGGTTTTGCATAAACACCTTGTGCGGCAAATGTGGCATATGCGTTTGCTAAATCAATTACGTGGGGGCTTGATGATCCAAGAGTCACCGAAGGAGATGCAATCATTTCTACTGAATCTGGAATTCCGGCGCGACGTGCAACATCAACAACCTTATCTACACCAGCTTTAATTCCAAGTGGTACATAAATTGTGTTAACAGAGTGCTCAGTTGCAGTTAGTAGTGAAATCTTTCCCCACTCTTCACCGCCATAATTATTAACAACATATGGCCGGCCAATTCCATCGTCATAAACCTTTGGTGAATCACCATTCCACATAGAAGAAAGTGGTATTCCAGCTTCAAGGGCGGCAACTAGGGCAAATGGTTTAAAGGAGGATCCACCAGATGCAATGCCTTGTGTAGCAGCGTTAAATTGATACTTTAAATAATCTTTACCGCCATACATCGCAATAATTTCACCAGTGCCTGGTTTTATTGAAACTAAACCAATGTGCAGATTTTCTGGTGCTTTTGTTGGCGCCTCTTTATTTACCGCCGCAACCGCAGCCTCTTGTGCCTCTTTAACCAAAGTAGTTTTAATTATGTAGCCACCGACTAATAATTGTTCATCGGTAAAGCCAAGTTTATTTAACTCATGTTCTACCCAAGAGATTACATATCCTTTTGGACCAGCAAGTGCGCCAGATGTAACACGTGGATTAACCACTGGGAATTTAATTTTGGCAGCGGCCTCTTTCGTTAACCACTTCTCTTCAACCATGCCATCTATTACATATTTAAATCGTTTTTCTAACCGAGGTAGATTCTCTTTCTTATAACCAGGATCGTATAAGCCTGGGCTTCGCAAAATTGATGCTAAAACCGCTGCTTGGCCAACATTTAATTTATCAACTGTTGTTCCAAAGTAAACCTGCGATGCGGTTTGCACACCATATGAGCCGCGACTAAAGTAAATAGTATTTAAGTAATTTTCAAATATCTGATCTTTTGAAAATTGATTCTCTAACTTAATTGCAATTACTAACTCTTTAATCTTTCTAACAATGCTTCGTTCTGGTGTTAAAAATGCGGTCTTGGCATATTGCTGGGTGATAGTTGAACCACCACGACCTTTTCCTAAGGTAAGTACATTGTCAATTGCAGCTTGGGCTAAACCGGTGATGCTAAATGCTTTATTGTTATAAAAATTACGATCCTCTGCCGCCATAACTGCATTGCGAACAGTTAGTGGAATTTCAGCAAGTGTTACAACAGTTCTATTCTCTGAACCAATTCGACCAATCTCAGAGCCATCGGCATATTGAATAATGGTGGATTGGGAATTTACATAAGCATTTGGATCGGGAATTGAAACTGTGAAGTAAGCAAAGGCAAAGACAAATACGCCGGCAACAAATCCAAAGCCTGCGATTAATACCGCAATTCTTGGTAAACGCTCCCGCAGATTATTCACGGGGCAAGATTACCTTTAATCAATCATCATCGGCGAGAGTACGAACTTTGCGAGGCGGTTTTCGATACTTGCCATCGCCTAATAAGAAGGATGAGACGAGATGATTCCAGTGGCAATCGGTGCAGATTTCAACAACATAAACACGAAACTCACCATATTCAGATTGCATCTGCGCTAACTCTTTCTCATTCTTAATTCGTCCTGAGTATTGGCCGAGTTGATCCCCAAATGCGTAACGAAGTTCAACAATTTTAAACTTCTTGCAAACTGGGCATGAACGAGTTGTTAATTCACCGTGATACTTCGCAGCACGCCTTAAATATGGATCGGCATCACAAGCATCCATCGCAGATGCAGCGCCTTGAAACAACGCAATTAAAGTTCGGCGCTTACTCAATGAGTAATCGATCGAAGCTCGCATCGTTTTAAAGCTTCTTAAATTCTCCAACATAAGATCCAAGATTAATAGGTAATTAATAACTACGCTGGCGCAATGGGGATTTGGCCAGTTAGTAAAGAGTCAAAACTAAATCGAATCCTGACTGTTCGCTGGACTGGGCAGTTAACCGATGGTTTATTTCAATCTGCGTTAGCTAGCTTTGTTTTATTCTCACCTGAACGTGCCCCTGATGCAATGTCGGCGGCCATCGCATTTGCTGTGGTTTTGCTGCCGTACTCATTAATCGGTCCTTATGTTGGAACTTTCCTGGATAGATTTTCTCGGCAGCGAATAATTAGAAATTGTAATTTAATCCGGGCGATTGATTTATTAATTATTGCTTACTTAGTAAGCAATGGCGCATCTGGTTTGTTATTAACTTTATTTGTATTAATTGCATTTGGAGTTAACCGATTAATTTTGGCTGGTTTATCAGCTGGCTTGCCGTTGTTAGTTAAGAAAGAGGAGTTAATTGCAGCTAATGCATTGGCGGTGACTGGTGGCACAATTTTTGTTGTCGTCGGCGGTGGCTTAGGAATTGCCGTTAAAAACTTAATTGATAAAGTAAATGGCGCAGATATTGCAGATGCAGTTGTTATTTTAATTTCAGCTGGTGGTTTCTTATTAGCTGCGCTCTCTACTTACCGATTAAAGAAGTTTCAGATAGGCCCACATGAACATGAAATTTCCAATGAGATCCGTGGTTACAAAGAGATGTTAGAAGGTTTTCATATTTTGCGTGCTCACAAAGATGCACTTCGTGGCATCATCTCTGTTGGTATCCAACGTGGTGGCATAACCGCACTTACCTTGATGGCGTTATTGCTTGAGCGAAATTTATTTAATTCAAGTGATGATCCCGATGCTGGATTAGCTGGCTTTGGTGTTGCACTTGCTATTGCTGGTATTGGAATTGGAATCGGTGCAATTATTTCGCCTTACGGGGTAATTAAATTTGGCCGGCACAAGTGGATGCGGATTTTGATGTTCTCATGTTTGCCATGGTTAATTATTTTTTCAATCTACACAAATGAAGTAATGATGATTATTTGTGCATTCTTTGTTGGCCTTTGCGGACAAGGTATTAAGGTGACAAATGATGCGCTGGTGCAATCAAAGATTAAGGATGAGTATCGCGGCCGGGTCTTTGCTTTTTATGATGTAGCGGTAAATGCCGGCATAGTTTCATCAGCAATTATCGCAGCCTTTGTATTACCAAAAAATGGCGATTCATTTTTACTACCGTTATTAATTGCATTTGCCTATTTAATTGCAGCTACCTTTGTAATGAAAAAATCTACTTTTTCGCACGCCACCAATTAAGTAGCTCCTGTGTTGCTTTTTCAACACCTAACGGCCCTTGCTCCATGCGCAGTTCAAGTAGGTAGTTATAGGCCTCGCCAACAACTGGTGATGGTTTTAAATCTAAAATTCGCATAATTTCTACGCCATCTAAATCTGGCCGAATTTTATTTAACTCCTCCTCAGCCATTAATTGCACAATTCGCTCCTCTAAATGATCGTAGGTGCGGGCAAGTAATTCAGCTTTTTTCTTATTTCGCGTAGTGCAATCGGCGCGAGTTAAAAGATGTAAATGAGTTAACAACTCTTGCGCATCGCGCACATAACGGCGTACTGCAGAGTCGGTCCATTCACCGCCGCCATAACCGTGAAAGCGCAGATGTAAAAATACTAATTTTGCGACATCTTTTATTAGGTGATTATCAAAGCGCAGGTTACGCAGCCGCTCTTTAGTCATGCGCGAACCAACAACTTCATGATGATGAAATGAAACTCCGCCACCAGCAATTAACTCTTTAGTTTTTGGCTTACCGATATCGTGAAGAAGTGCGGCTAATCGCAATGTTAAATTGGGTCCGCCCAATCTTTCTTCAAGTGCAATCGCTTGTTCCAGCACAGTTAATGTGTGTTCATATACATCTTTGTGGTGATGGTGTTCATCGATTTCTAATTTTAATTTAGGGATCTCTGGTAAGAATTTATCTGCTAAACCAGTCTCTACTAATAAGGTAATTCCAACCCTGGGATTTGCACTCATTAATGTCTTTGTAAACTCATCACGAATTCGCTCAGCTGAAATTATTTGTAAGCGATCTGCCATCTTGGTAATTGCGGTAACTACAGATGGGTCAACTGCAAAATTTAATTGGCTCATAAAGCGCGCAGCGCGCATCATGCGCAGTGGATCATCGCTAAATGAATCCTCTGGCTTGCCTGGCGTTTTAATTAACTTACTTTCTAGATCGATAATTCCGCCAAATAAATCAATGAAGGTTGGTGTTTCAGTTGTTAATTCAAGTGCCATTGCATTAATTGTGAAATCGCGGCGCTTTAAATCTCCTTCAATGCTCTCGCCAAATTGCACATCTGGTTTGCGTGAGTCTGGATCATAAGTTTCACTTCGGTAAGTTGTTACTTCAACTTCAATATCACCTTTGCGCGCGGCGATCGTGCCAAACTCTGCGCCAATTTCCCAAACAGAATCTGCCCAACTATCTAAAATCTTTTTTGTTTGTGCTGGTTTTGCATCTGTTGTGAAATCTAAATCATTTCCTAATCGACCTAAAATTGCATCGCGAACAGGTCCGCCAACTAATGCCAATTTAAATCCCGCTGCTTTAAATGCGTTTGCTAATTTTGTTGATTCGGGTGCTCGCTCAGTGAGTGTAGATATGGCAAGTTGTGTTGCCGCATTCACTGAAGTGTTCATGGTGCCTAAGGTTAGAGCAGAGGGTTGGGCGGTAGCCTTAGGTTATGACCCCAGCAGATAATGCGGGTGGCAAACAGGATTCAACCAATGTGCGCAAGGGTGCACAAAAAACTGGTTCTGGGAAGCCAGCCAAAAAAAATAATTCAAATAGAAGCAATCGCCCTGCCAAAAAACCTCACAACAGCTCTCGGTATGCCAAGCGGGTCGATGAAGTTAGCGCTGGCGGATTAGTAATTGATAAAACTGGCACAAAAGGTTTGTTAATCGGTCGCTTAGATCCAAAGGATGCATCACATGAGAGATTGTTGTGGTCTCTTCCAAAAGGACATATTGAAGAGGGAGAAACTCCAGAACAAGCAGCTATTCGCGAGGTTGGTGAAGAGACTGGAATTAAAAGTGAAATTGTTAGATCACTTGGTGTGATTGATTTTTGGTTTATGGCAAGTGGTAAGCGGATTCATAAAACAGTTCACCATTTTCTATTTACCGAAGTTGGTGGCAAGTTAGCGCCGCAAGTTACCGAGGTTGATGATGTGCAATGGTTTCCAATTGAAGAGATTGTAAGTAAATTGGCATACCCCGATGAACGAAAATTAATCGCTAAATCAGGTGACTTAAAGCCGTGAAGCGGGTTTTAGTTTTCCTACTTGCTTTATTTTTTGCAATTCCAATTCAATCTGCCAACGCTGCTGAAGTTGTAAGTATTACCGAGCCGACTCATAGATTAATCGACGGCAAATTTTTTGATGATGTACTTGCAACCAAATTGCTGCCAAGTGGTGAGCTAGGTGATTTAGTTTTTACAACCAGCAGAAGTAATCGCAGTTGGTTAATTGATCCAGCAACTATTTCTGAAATTACTGCGATGAGTAATGGGTATGGCGTAATTGATGGCAGCACACCAACCGGGCAACAGATCGCAAAGGATTGGTTAACTCAATTTTATCGAATAACTAAATATGAAAAGGTTTCGGCAATAACTTATGGCAACCCAGCAAAATCTTGGGTCAGCAAATTAATGCCGGAAGATGTCGAGTACCTAAATGCGATAAGTAAAATTAAATTAGAGGAGTATCTAGGTAAAGCATCACCTGGCACCGTTACAACAAGTACAGAAAAACAGAAATTAAGTAATTCAATTCAAAATACATTCATATTTGCTGATAAACAATTTAAATTAATGAGCACCTTGGTTGATCCAAAAGAGTTTGATTTATTGAAGTTACGAATGGCGCAATTACTAAATCCACAAATTTCAGCAGGTGGATTAACACCGCTTTACGCTGATTTTCAAAGTGAGTTTAATAAGGTTAGAAATCAATTACGGGTTAGCAAAAGTAAGTTCACTGTTACCTCTAGCAAACAAGAGCTACCGATTACCGTAGTTAATGATTTTAATTCCCCTGTAAAAATAAAGTTAACAACCAGAGCGATAAACAGCAAGGTGGTTGTAAGACCTACAGAAGCAATTGAAATTCCGGCAAAATCTAAGTTGCAGGTACTGCTTCCGATTGAAGTGTTGGCAAGTGGTAATTCATCTTTGCTTACGCAATTGACTAATTTAGATAATAAACCAATTGGTTTTCCGGTTTATATCTCGTTGAAACTTTCAGTAATTAGCCCAGTTGCTACTTGGATTACATCTGGTGCGGCGGTAG
>CAFBJG010000010.1_pt1 | contig 15743 bp, 16 predicted proteins | sample 7268001 | NCBI WGS metagenome assembly CAFBJG01 (sample SAMEA6814021, study PRJEB35770) | uncultured Actinomycetes bacterium | biome: Freshwater; feature: Freshwater reservoir; material: water | place: Czech Republic | collected 2016-04-20 | depth 30m m | reverse complement strand
TTACGCCAATGGATGTAATTGATGTTGTTCCAGAATCTCTAGATACAACACCATTTATCGTCGCAAGTGCTGAGCTTGGTGAGAAGTCAGTACCAGCATGGATGGAGGTTGTGGGTTCAAAGATGAGAATTCTTGTTCACAGCGTTCCAACTCGTCCAGTTATTGATACTCAAGTACAAGAGCAACTAATCGTTGAGCTTTACTCGAAGTAATCAATTACTTATTTCGGAAAACAGTTTTACAAGCAGTAAAAATTAAATAGCAGTAACAGAACCGGAAGATCAAATAGAGGGTCTTCCACGACGTACGGAGGAAAATAGTGCTGATTGCACAACGCCCCATCCTCACTGAGGAAGTAGTAAATGAGTACCGTTCTCGGTTCATTATCGAACCGTTGGAGCCAGGTTTCGGCTACACCCTTGGTAACTCTCTTCGCCGCACACTTCTATCTTCGATCCCAGGAGCAGCTGTAACTGGTATCCGAGTAAATGGTGCTCTGCATGAGTTCACAACAATGGAAGGTGTAAAGGAAGATCTAACTGAGATCGTTCTTAACATCAAAAACCTAGTTCTTTCATCAGATAATGATGAGCCTTCACTTCTTTACATTCGCAAGAGTGGCGAGGGTGTTGTAACTGGTGCCGATGTTGCTGCTCCAGCAGGAGTACAGGTGCACAACCCAGATCTTCACATTGCAACTTTGAACTCAAAGGCAAAGTTTGAGATCGAGCTAACTGTTGAGCGCGGCCGTGGTTACATCACTGCAGTGCAAAACAAACAAGCTGGTGGCGAAATTGGCCGTATTCCAGTTGACTCAATTTACTCACCAGTGCTTCGTGTAACTTACAAAGTTGAAGCAACTCGTGTTGAACAACGTACAGACTTTGATCGTCTAGTTCTAGATGTTGAAACAAAGCGCTCAATCAAGCCAGGAGATGCCATGGCATCAGCTGGTAAAACATTGGTTGAACTATTTGGTTTAGCTCGTGAATTAAATGTGAACGCAGAAGGTATTGAAATGGGACCATCCATGCAAGATGCAGCTCTAGCTGCTGACATGGCCCTTCCTATTGAAGATCTTGATCTAACTGTGCGTTCATACAACTGCTTAAAGCGCGAAGGAATTCACACAGTTGGTGAATTACTTTCACGTTCTGAGGCAGATCTAATGGATATCCGTAACTTTGGTTCAAAATCTATCGATGAAGTAAAAGCAAAACTTCAATCAATGGCGATGCAATTAAAAGATAGCCCAGCGGGATTTGATCCAACTAAGCACGCGAACTACGGCAAGCATGAAGATGATCTTGTCGACGCGGAAGAAGCATAGGAGAGACAAATGCCAAAGCCAGCTAAAGGCCCACGCCTAGGAAGTGGACCAGCACATGAGAAATTATTGCTGGGCACACTTGCTGCGCAACTTTTCGAAAAAGGAAAGTTAACAACAACAGAAGCGAAGGCAAAGCGTCTTCGTCCACTTGCAGAGCGTTTAATCACTCATGCTAAGAAGGGCGATCTTGCTGCACGTCGTCGCGTTATGGCACGTATTTCAAGCAAGTCAGTTGTACATACATTGTTTACTGATATTGCAAAGCGATTTGAAACTCGCGAAGGTGGTTACACCCGCATCACAAAGATCGGTCCACGCAAAGGTGATAACGCACCAATGGCAGTGATCGAAATGGTTGAAGCAGGATCACCTGTTAAAAAAGTTGCTAAAAAAGCTGCAGCGAAAGCTGAGTAAATAGAAGCAACTAATCTGATTATGAACGAGCCCACTCTCAATCCCGAGGGTGGGTTTCGTCGTTTAAGAATTGATTTAGCTTATGACGGAACAAATTTTGCGGGCTGGGCTAAGCAACCAGATCAACGCACATTGCAGGAAGAGATTGAGCACGCACTTACGGTTTTAACCCAATCTCATATCGCCACCATTGTTGCAGGACGAACTGATGCAGGAGTTCATGCAGAGCATCAAGTAATTCATACAGATGTGCCGGAAAAAACAGATATTTCTAACTTTGCATTTCGATTAAATCAATTGCTAGATGAGGATATTCGCATAATTTCAGTGCAGGATGCACCAGTTAATTTCCATGCCAGATTCACCGCTAGTGCCCGCACATATCGTTACAAAATTGTGGATGGCGCTGGAATTACCCCACCACTTGATCGCTATGACACAGCAGAATGGTTTCGCGAATTAGATATTGATTTAATGAATCAAGGCTCAAAATTACTTTTAGGCGAGCATGATTTTTTTGCTTTTTGTAAGTTTCGCGAAGGTGGAACCACAATCAGAAATCTGCTGGAATTTCATTGGTCACGAGATCAAAAGGGTTATGCCGTAGCGACAATAAAAGCGGAATCATTTAGATACAACATGGTGCGCAACTTGGTCGGAGCTGCAGTCTGTGTTGGTGAAAAGCGATTTGAACCAGCATGGATGTTAAAAACTTTAGAAGATAAGGTACGAATTCCTGATAGTTATGTCTTTCCGGCAAAAGGATTGACACTAATTAAGGTCGATTATCCAAATGAATCTGAGTATTTGACCCGTTATAACAACTACTTAGCCAGCACCTCTGCAGAGGAGCCAGAATCGTGATTTTTCAGGCTCGGTTTTGACCCAATCATGGGGTCGCAGGTAATCTACGGCTTCTGGAAATGACCCGGTTCGGGACAATCCTTACTTAAGAAAGCGAGACCCTCGTGCGCACTTTTTCACCTAAAGCCGGTGAGATCACCCGTAATTGGCACATCATTGATGCACAAGATGTTGTACTAGGTCGTCTTGCTACACACGCTGCAAACTTATTGCGCGGAAAACACAAAGCAACATTTGCACCACACATGGACATGGGCGATTTCGTTGTAATCATTAACGCCGACAAAGTTGCACTTACTGGTTCAAAGAACACACAAAAGTTTGCACACCAACACTCTGGTTATCCAGGTGGTATGACTTCAACTGTTTACGCAGATTTATTTGAGAAGTTCCCAACTCGCGCAGTTGAAAAAGCGATCCGCGGAATGTTGCCAAAAAATCACGTTGGCCGTGCAGCAATTACAAAGCTAAAGGTTTATGCCGGATCTGAACATCCACATGCAGCGCAAAATCCAAAACCATTCCAATTCAACCAAGTTTCACAAATCAATAAGTAACAGAAATACTTAACTAGGAGATAAATGTCTAACGAGAACTTAGAAGCCGAAGCAGAGCTAACCTCTTACAGCTCCAGCACACCTGCTGCAGCAACAAACCGTAAAGCAATCACCGCACCTGGTGGTGGCGTTGGTCGTCGTAAGGAAGCTGTTGCTCGTGTTCGCTTAGTTCCAGGTTCCGGCCGTTGGGTTGTTAATGGCAAACCACTAGAAGTTTATTTCCCAAACAAGGTTCACCAACAAGCAGTTTCAGAACCATTCCGCACAATTGGTGCAGAAAATACTTACGATGTTATTGCACGTATTCAAGGTGGCGGAACATCTGGTCAAGCTGGTGCACTACGTCTTGGCGTTGCACGTGCATTAAATGAAATTGATGTTGATGCTAATCGTCCTTCACTTAAGAAGGCTGGCTTCTTAACTCGCGATGCTCGTGTTATTGAACGTAAGAAGTACGGACTTAAGAAAGCCCGTAAGCGTTCTCAATACAGCAAGCGTTAATTTCTTCTCGCTAATAAAACTATGGCCCTCTTCGGCACCGATGGTGTACGAGGTGTTGCCAATAAAGATCTAACTGCAGAACTTGCTGTTGATTTAGCAATTGCCGCCGCACATATTCTTGGTGAAATTGGTGCATTCGCTGGTCACCGACCAAAAGCAATTGTTGGCCAAGACTCTCGCGCATCTGGAGATTTCTTAGAAGCAGCTGTTGTTGCTGGACTAACAAGTGCAGGTGTTGATGTTTATCGAGTTGGAGTTCTACCAACTCCAGCAATCTCATTTTTAGTAAAAGAATCTGGCGCCGATCTTGGCGTAATGATTAGTGCATCTCATAATCCAATGCCAGATAATGGAATTAAATTCTTCGCACGTGGCGGAGATAAATTAGCTGATTCCGTTGAAGCACAAATCGAAGCACATTTAGGTGAGCCTTGGGATCGTCCAACCGGTAAGGATGTTGGCCGAATAATTGTTGATGATTCCGCCAAGGATAAGTACTTAACTCACTTGCTTAAAACTATTAATATCGATTTAGATGGATTAAAGGTAGTAGTTGATTGTGCAAATGGCGCAGCCTCTTATGTTGCTCCAATTGCATACGAGAAAGCTGGCGCAGTGGTAACTGCAATTTCAGCAACACCAACTGGTTGGAATATCAATGAAAATTGCGGCTCTACACATCTGGAAAACTTAATTGCAGAGGTTAAGAAAAGTGGGGCAGATCTTGGTATTGCCCATGATGGAGATGCTGACCGCTGTTTGTTAATTGATAATAAGGGCGAAGTTATCGATGGCGATTACATATTAATGATCCTAGCCAGTGCATTAAAGGCAGATAACAAATTAAATAAGAAAACCGTTGTCGGCACCGTAATGAGCAATTTGGGATTTGTTAATGCCATGGAATCTGATGGCATTGCCGTAGTAAAAACTGCCGTGGGTGATCGTTATGTACTTGAAAATATGTTGGTAAATAATTACTCACTAGGTGGCGAACAATCTGGCCATGTTATCTTGCGAGAGTTTTCAAATACTGGAGATGGCTTATTAACTGCGCTGCAGGTTATGCAGGTACTAGCAAAATCTAAGAAATCTCTAAGTGAACTTGCATCAAAGATGCAGAAGTATCCGCAAGTATTAATCAATGTAAAAGATGTAAAGAAGGAAAAATTAGCAGCCTCAAATAAGATTAGTGATTACATTGCAGAGCAAGAAAAATCATTAGGAAGTAATGGTCGTATTTTAGTTCGTGCATCTGGCACTGAATCTTTAATTCGAGTTATGGTGGAAGCAAAAGAGATGCAAACTGCGCAGAAGATCGCAGATTCATTAGCCGAACTAGTAAGATCAGAGCTTAAGTAAAACTTTTTAAGGAGCTAATTTAGATGTGCGGCATCGTTGGCTACACCGGAAATAGCTCAGCCCTAACTCCAGTTATCGATGGCTTACGTCGCCTGGAATATCGTGGTTATGACTCCGCCGGAATTGCACTCCCAACAAAAATTGGTAAACCATTATTTATTGAAAAGCGTGCTGGCAAATTAATTAATTTAGAAGAGGCGTTAAAAGATACGCCGGTTACGCACAGCGGAATTGGTCATACTCGTTGGGCAACTCATGGTGGTCCAACCGATACCAACGCACATCCACATTTAGATAATGAAGGAAAGCTAGCTTTAATTCACAATGGCATTATCGAAAATTATGTTGAGTTACGAGCTGAATTAGAAAAACGTGGTCATAAATTTAAATCTGAAACTGACACAGAATCTGTAGTTCATTTATTAAGTGATGCCCGCAAAGCACACCATGGCGATTTAGCCGCAGCAATGCGAGATGTTTGTAAGCAATTGCGTGGATCATTTACTTTGCTTGCCCTACATTCAGATAAACCAGAAATCATTGTTGGTGCTCGCCGTAATTCACCACTAGTTGTTGGTGTTGGCAAAGGTGAAAACTTCTTAGCCTCTGATGTTTCAGCCTTTATTTCCCATACCAAAATCGCGCTAGAACTTGATCAAGATCAGGTTGTTGAAATATCACCAGATGGAGTTGTCGTAACTGACATATCTGGAAAGGTTGTTACTCCAAAACAGTATGAGATTTCCTGGGATGCCAGTGCTGCAGAACGCGGTGGCTATCCACACTTTATGTTGAAAGAAATCTATGAACAACCAAAGGCAATTGCCGATACTTTAATTGGCCGCCTTGATGGATTAGATATTGATTTAAAATTTAAGAAGTTTAATAAAATTGTCATCATTGCCTGCGGTACGGCATATAACGCAGGTTTGGTTGGAAAGTATGCAATTGAAAAGTGGTCGGGTATTGCAGTAGATGTTGAACTTGCCTCTGAGTACCGATACCGCGAACCAAGTATTGATAAACAAACATTGGTAATTCCAATTTCACAATCAGGTGAAACCATGGATACCTTGATGGCGATGCGTTATGCCAAGGCAAAAGGTGCAACGATATTTTCTGTTTGTAATACAAATGGCTCAACAATTCCACGCGAATCAGATGCAGTTTTATACACCCATGCTGGCCCAGAAATCGCGGTTGCATCTACCAAGGCATTTGCTACGCAATTAGTTGCAATGTATTTAATTGGCTTACATATTGGTAAGAAGTTAAAGGTAGTAAAGAAGAAGGTTGCTAAGGAAATTATGGCGGAGCTTTCAGAGCTGCCAGCCAAGGTGGAACAAGTACTTGAAACTGCTGAACCGCTTCGGGCATTAACTCGCACCTTTAAAGATGCGCAATCAGTTTTATTTTTAGGCCGACATGTTGGTTATCCAACCGCACTTGAAGGTGCACTGAAATTAAAAGAGCTTGCTTACATGCATGCAGAAGGTTTTGCTGGCGGGGAGTTAAAGCATGGACCAATCGCTTTAATTGATAACGGAACACCCGTAGTTGCCATCATGCCACCTGAACATTCAGTACTTGCTGAAAAAATGGCAAGTAATATCCAAGAGGTAAAAGCACGAGGTGCAGTAGTAATTGCTATTAGTGAATTTGAATTTGCAAGTGCAGATCATTTAATTCGAATCCCAAAAGTGCACCAATTCTTACAACCAGTTTTGTCGGTAGTGCCATTACAAGTTATTGCATACGAGATGGCGGTTGCCCGAGGCAATGATGTTGATCAACCTCGCAACTTAGCAAAATCTGTAACTGTTGAATAGAGAGTAAATGCCAGAAGCAAGAAAGAAACAGATGAACACCGCTCTAAAATTGGCGGTTATTTTCTTAGCCATCTACGGAGTCATTACCCAACAAGTATTAGCTAATGGTTGGCTGCGTCGATTTGATGAATGGATTTATAACCGAGATTTCTTACTGGTAACTCCTGGAAAAACTCCAACATTAGTTATGTTAGTTGATGATCTCGGACTTCGTAGCGTCACTGCAATCGTTCTACTTTTTACCGCATATTTAATTAGTAGAAGATACAAATCTTGGCGACCAATTAATCTTTCAATTCTTTCATTAGTTGCCTTAAATCTATTTGTTGGCGCATCTAAATTATTATTTGGTAGAACCAAACCACATTCTGGCTTTGACCTATTCTTTACTGATAGTGGACTTTCCTATCCAAGTGGACATGCAGCAAATGCATTACTAACTTGGGGAATTTTTGCTTATCTAATCTTTCGCTATTCACACAAAGGACCCTTCGAGGGTTTTCGCCTAACCTGGTTAGTTTCACTTGTAACCACTGGAGTTTGCTTAGCTTCTTTATATCGAAATACTCACTGGTTTTCAGATTTAATTGGCGGCTTGTTCATCGGCGCAGCATTGTTGGTTTCAATCATCGCAGTAGATAGAAGTATTCCTTCGGAGCGACAACCTTCCTAGTAAGGGTAGGGTTATTTCATGTCTCGCGCAGTTGCCGAAGTTGATTTAACCGCCATCGCGCATAATTTAAATTTAATTAAAGCAAAAAGTAATGCGCAAGTTTTGGCGGTTGTAAAAGCAGATGCATATGGGCATGGCTTAATCCCAGTTGCCAAAGCGGCAGTTGCTGCAGGTGCGCATTGGCTAGGAACTGCTTTATTAGAAGAAGGTATTGCACTTAGAGCAGCTGGAGTAAAGGCGCCATTAATTTGTTGGTTAACACCACTTGGTGAGGATTTGAAAACGGCGATTAAAAACAATATTGATTTATCTGTATCTTCACTGGAATTACTTGAAGAGATTATTGATGCTGGGCGAGCGGCCAATATTGTGCCGCGGATTCATCTAGAAGTAGATACAGGAATGACTCGTGGTGGCGTGCGAAATGATTGGGCAGAGTTTGTCGCCGAAATTGCAAAAGCGGTAAAAGATAATGGCGTAGAAGTAGTTGGTTTGTGGTCACACTTTGCTAGAGCAGATGAGCCAGATCAAAGTTTTAATCAACAACAATTAGATACTTTTCATAAACGGCTGGCAATTTTGATATCACAGGGAATTAATCCGCAATTTGTGCATATCGCTAATTCAGCGGCGGCACTTACTAACAAAGATTCTTACAAAAACATTGTGCGCTGGGGTATTGGGCTCTACGGATTATCACCTGATGTAAACACCTTAGGAAGTTCTGGCACATTAAATTTAAAGCCAGCGATGAAATTAAAAGCTAAATTACATCTAGTAAAAGAGGTCGAAGCCGGCGCCCAAGTTGGATACGGCGGAACTGCAACTGTTAATGCAAATACCAAAATTGGTGTTGTCACAATGGGATATGCAGATGGCATTCCGCGCAATACAAATAATTCTGCTGGTGTATTTGTCGCCGGCAAACGTGCACCATTACTAGGTCGCGTTTCCATGGATCAATTTGTTGTAGATCTTGGATTGCAATCAACTGCTAAAACCGGTGATGAAGTTGTTATTTTTGGTGATGGCAGCGCTGGTGAGTACACAATTGATGAATGGGCAAGCGCAGCAAGCACAATTAATTATGAAATAGTTACCCGAATCGGCCCACGCGTGCCTAGAATCTACCCTCGTGGGTAACAGTTCAGATCTGCTCTCGATAAAAAATCTCTCCGTATCTTTCGGTGGATTAAAAGCACTTTCAAATGTTTATTTAGATTTACATATAAATGAAGTTGTTGGATTAATTGGCCCAAATGGCGCAGGTAAGACCACATTATTTAATGCACTAAGTGGCATTGTCGGAGTAGATAGCGGCGAACTTGAAATAAATGGCAAGGGCCACAAATGGCCAAAAGCCCACCAATTAATTGATTTAGGAATCTCTCGCACATTACAAGGTGTTGGATTATTTCCAGAGTTAACTGTTTTAGAGAATGTGATGATTGGCGCAACAAAATCAGCCAAGAGTGGCTTAATAAGTAGCGCACTTGGATTTAACGGTAGAGATGAAAAGCGCCTTCGCGAAAAAGCTATGACTGCATTAGAGCGGGTATATGCATCAGGAATTGCAGATCGCAGAGCAGATTCACTTCCATATCCAGTTACAAAACGAGTAGCAATTGCTCGTGCACTAGTTAGTGAGCCAAAGGTCCTATTACTTGATGAGCCAGCCGGTGGCCTAGGCGCACAAGATATTGAATGGATGAATGGCTTAATTCATAACTTAGCTGCAAGTTGCTCTGTAATTTTGGTCGAACACCATATGGATGTTGTTATGTCAGTTTGTGATCGACTATATGTATTGAACTTTGGTGAGGTTATATCAAGTGGCAATGTAGAAACTGTTCGCAATGATCCAGCTGTGATTGCTGCCTATCTAGGAGTAAACAATTGAGTGGCTTAGTCGTTGAGAATTTAACAATTGATCATGGCGCTATTAGAGCAATTAATAAAGTCTCCTTCAAAGTGCCACAAGGAAAACTTTCAGCAATTATTGGTGCAAATGGTGCAGGCAAAACAACTTTGCTCCGCACTCTCTCTGGTTTAAAAGATGCCCAAAGCGGTAGTGCAACTTGGAATGGTAAATCTATATTGCGTCAGAAGCCAGAAGATTTAGCACGGAGTGGCATCATGCATGTTTCAGATGGTAAATCTGTAATTGCCGAATTAACTGTTAAAGAGAATTTAGCACTGGCTGGCTTGTGGCGAAAAGATAAAGCTGATGTCGCTAAGGCAACAGATGAGGCAATTGAATTATTTCCAAGATTAGGTGAGCGCTTACAACAAAGTGCTGGTTCACTATCTGGTGGGGAACGTCAGATGTTGGCAATTGGCCGAGCATTAATCGCCAGACCAAAATTACTTTTATTGGATGAACCATCGTTAGGTCTTGCACCATTAATAATTGAGCAGATCTTTCAAACCATTAAAACTTTAACTGCCAAAATGAATTTAACTGTTGTATTAGTAGAACAAAATGCAATTGGTGCGTTGAAGATTGCTGATGAAGGAGTAGTTCTAAATCTAGGTTCCGTTGTTGCAGTAGATAATGCGCAAACCCTTCTAAATGATCCAGCAGTGCGCGCTGCTTATTTGGGATTTTAAAATGAACCAATTTATTACAGCTGTTTTAACCTCGCTCTCATCAGGTGCAATTTATGCACTTATGTCATTGTCATTAGTTTTAGTTTGGCGATCAACCCGAGTAGTTAACTTTGCCCAAGCAGGTCAAGCGGTATTAACAACTTATATTGGTTATGCGGTGATTCAAAAAACCGGTTCTTATTGGATAGCTTTATTGGTGGCTGTAGTAAGTGGTGCCGTAATTGGCGCAATCATCGATAGATTCTTTATGCGACCAATCTTTAAACGAATTACCTCAGGGCCAATTGTGATGATTGCTCCTGTTGTGGCAACCCTTGGCTTATTAGGAATTATTCAAGCAATTATTGGTTTTGTTTGGGGATTAACAAATCAATCAATTGAAACTCCAGTTTCCAATGCTGGATTAAGTTTAAATGGAACAGTAGTTGCTTTTAGTTTGTATAACGCACTTGTGCTAGTAATTGTTACATTAGTTATGGTTTTACTTACCTTACTTTTCCAAAAGACAAACATTGGTTTAGCGCTTCGAGCGTCTGCATACTCTCCAGAGATTGCAAAATTATCTGGAATTAAGGTTGATGCAGTGCGAACTCTTGGTTGGGCAATAGCTGGTGCCGCAAGTGGCTTGGCTGGAATGCTTTATATTCCAAACACTTATCTGTATCCAAATGCAATGGATGTGCTACTAGTTTTTGGTTTTATTGCTGCAGTTATTGGTGGTTTAGAAAGTATGGCCGGAGCAGTAGCTGGTGCCATGGTTCTAGGATTTGCCATCAACTTTTCAACCTCTTACATAAGCACAAAACTAGTTTTCCCAACTGCATTTGTAGTTTTAATTTTAGTTTTGTTGGTTAAACCTTCTGGCTTATTTGCAGCTAAGAAAGGTAGAAGTGCTTAAATGTTAAAACTCTCTTCTGGGAAAAAACGCCTTTTGCTTTTTGTACTTGCTGGTTGGATTTTATTAATGGCGAGCAACCAAGTTGATGAATTAAAACTTTATCAAGGTGCATTCGTAGCAACCTATGCATTAGGAATCACCTCAATAATTTTGTTAACTGGCTACAGCGGACAACTTTCACTGGGCCATAGCGCGCTTATGGCAGTTGGTGCTTATGCTGGCGCCTTAACTGCAAATAATTTGCATTGGCATCCAGCTATTGCCTTAGTCATGGCGGCATTAATTGCTGGGTTATTTGGATTAATACTTGGCGCAGCAGTTGCTAGATTTAGTGGACCATACTTAGCTGGAACTACCTTGGCACTTGCAGTTTCACTACCTTCACTTGCTAATCAATTCCCAGTACTAGGTGGTGAGCAAGGATTAATCTTTGATGTTGGTGTTGCACCAGCAAGATTTGGTGAAGAGTTTTCGCAATATCAATGGTTCTTCTGGATTGCCGCACTTGCTGCATTAATTATGAGTTGGACTATTGCAAATATTGCCTCATCAAGATTTGGCCGCACCTTCAGAGCAATGCGTGATAATCCAATAGCAGCTGAGCTATCTGGGGTAAATGTTGCCCAACAAAAGGTCATCGCCTTCACTATTAGCGCCGGCGTCGCAGGATTGTCTGGGGGTCTGCTGGTAATGCTGATTACAGGCGTATCACCTAGTGCTTTCCCGCTCAGCCTCTCATTTTCCCTGCTGACAGGCGCAGTGGTTACTGGCGTGTACAACCTAAAAGGTGTGATCCTTGGGGCATTGGTTCTAGTGGCTATTCCAGAAATCGCCGATTCGTTAGTATCTCGCATCGGAGGATCTGAAGGATTGGCTACAACCTTGCCTGGTCTATTGGTCAGCGCACTGTTGATCTTGGCAGTGCTCTTTGCACCAAATGGTCCTGGTGAGTTACTAAGAGGAAAAATAAAAAGAGTTAGAAAAGTAAGTAAACCCTAGGGAAGGAAATAAATGATCAGAAATACACGTACGAAGCGAGCAAGCCTTGCTTCAGCGTTAATTGCTGCGGGTGCAATGGTGCTTAGCACTGTTCCAGCACAAGCTGCAGAAACAACAGGAGTAACAGCAACAACAATCAAACTTGGAATCTCATCTCCAAAGACAGGTTCTGCAGGACTTGTTTATGGAAAGATTCCTGGCGCGATGAAGGCGTACTTTGATTACATCAACGCTAATGGTGGAGTAAATGGTCGCAAGATCACACTTGTTGCTCGTGATGATAAGTACACACCAACACTTGCTGCTACTCAAACTACAAATTTAGTTTTGAATGACAAGGTGTTCGCACTAGTTGGTGCACTTGGAACAGCTACACACTCCAAGGCATACACAGCGGCAGCACTTTCAAAGAACAATGTTCCTGATCTATTTGTTAACACAGGATTCAGTGGTTTTGCCAATAAGGCTAAGTATCCAACTGCCTTTATGGTTCTTCCTAGCTATGCAATGGAAGCAAAGATCATGGCTAAGTTCATTAAGGACAACCCAACTCTTGCTCCTCAAGCATCTTTCTTAATTGCACAAGATGATGAGTTTGGTATTGATGGCGTTGGTGGATTTAAGTCTGCTGGTCATACATTTACCGCTCCTCCAACCTTGTACCCACAAGGTGGATTATCAGCTGCATTAGCTGAAGGTGCTCTTACAAAGCTTTCTGTAGTGCCTGGAAAGCCAATTCTTGTTCTTTTCGGTACAACTGATTCAACTGCCACAATTCTTAAGGCAGCAGAGAAGTTGTCACTAACAACTAAGTTCACATTTATTGCTGGATCAGTTGGTGGAGATGCAAATACATTGCTAGCACTAGGTGTTAAGTCAACAACTATTGATGGCATTCTTGCTGCATCATTCTTCCCAGATGCAAAAGACTCAACTGATGAGTATGTAAAGCAATTCTCAGCGATCAATACCAAGTACAACAAGGGTGTTACATTCGATAACATCGTTCTACAAGGTATGAACTCTGCGATGCTTACAGTTCAAGCACTTCGCGCTGCAGGCAAGAATTTGACTCGCACCGGATTGATGTCAGCAATTGATGCAAAGGGTTCTACTTTTGCAAGTGCTGGCTTAGTTCCACTTAATTACTCAGCTACTAGCCGTGTTGGTTACAACGGTTACTGGTTCGGTCAATTAAATGCCAAGGGTGAGTTAAAGCCATTTGGTGGAAAAGTTTCGCTTTACACAACTGATTCAACATCAGGTGCGGTAACTGCATCAACTTATGTCCGTAAATCAATTCCAAAGAACGGGATACCAACTAACTAATGAAAAATACATTCGTTAAGAAGGGCCTAGTAGGCCTAGTTTCAACTGCGCTTGTTGCTGCATTTGCAGTAGCAACACCATCAGCTGCGCAAGCTGCTGATCTAACTTGTACAAAGGCTTCAACCAAGGTTGAAACATGTACTGGTACGGATGCAAATGGTGCAAAGTTTGAAATCAGAATGCCTTCAAACTTCAACGGAACACTTTATGTGTATTCACATGGAATCCGTAATAACGTAAACCTGCCTGCAATTCCAGTAATTGCACCAGCTGGTGAATTGATTAATTACGCACCAGAGGTAGCACCTACTGAGATTGTTGCAACAGCGTTGTTAAAGCAAGGCTATGCATTATCTGGATCAGGTGTTAGCACACAAGGTTGGAGCCTTGAAGAAGGAGTAGACGGAGCTCTACAAGTTCTACAAGCTGCAAAAGATAAGTACTCAAAGGTAAGCAAGGTCGTTGCCTGGGGTAACTCACTTGGTGGCTTAACTGCACAAGCATTTGCTGAGCAATACTCAGGTGCTGTTGATGCAGTTCTTCCAATGTGTCTTGCAGATTCTGCACAATCTGAAATTACAATGGCTGGCGATTTCCTTTGGGGAATGAAAACATTCTTCAATCCTGCAATTAAAGGATTTGGTTACTCAGCTGGAACAGCTGGTTATTATGAAATGCTTGGTGATCTTCAAGCAGTATTAACAACATTGCTTGCACTCAAAACAGCTATCGCAACCAATCCATCTGCACCTGCCTGGCCATCAACTTCTACCGCAGGAGCAATCACTGCTATTCCGGTACGTAGCGCAGTCTTGTTACTTGGATTAATTTCAGGAATCTCAACTCAATCCAAGACATACGATGCTTCATCTGGTCCAGCCGGCGCATCAGAAACAACATTTAGTGTTGTTCTAAGCCCTGCTCTTGCTGTACTTGAAAATGGCGCAGAAGCAGCAGCACTTGCTGTTCTTGCTAACTACGACATGGAGCGTCGTGCTGGTGGAATTGTTTATGACAATTCAAAGACTAACTACACAACGCGCCTAGGCGATGACGCACAGGTTTATGCAGCTTCACTTTCAGGTGGAACATACACCGCAGGAATGTTGCAATATTTAGCTTATTCTCCAAGAGTTACTGCAAGTGCAGAAGCTGTTGCGAAGTTAAATAGCATGTACCAACTACAAGGAAAGATTGAAGTTCCAACTATCACTCTTGCCGCTGCAGCAGACCACATCACACCAGGTGGCGCAGTTACTCACTTAATTAATCAGTACAACGCATCAATTTCTGCAGGTACTGCAAAATCAGGTAAGTTGCTAAATATCTGGAACAAGCCAGCAGATACTTACTCAACATTTGATGCGAGTGGCGCTGTCACTCCAGCAAAATGGCCAAACGGAGTAGGTCACTGCCAGTACACAACTACACAGGTATTAACTGTGGCTAAGTTGGCTGCAACTGCAGCAAAAACAGGCAAGCTTCCTTCATCTGCAACCGCTAAGGCTGCAATCAAGAATGATGCAAACCTATTTATTGATCCAAACTTCTTGCCTCCATTGCTGAAGTTCCGTCAATAATTACTAAATAAGTTAAAAGGGCCTCGAGAAATCGGGGCCCTTTTTCTTATCTATAAACTACTCACCTAATGAAAATTACATCTGACTCCGTAGCCGCAATGCACCAACTGGGTGCTCAGATCGGCAAGCAATTAAAGAGCGGGGATGTCGTTGTTTTAACTGGTGAACTTGGTGCAGGTAAAACTGTATTAACTCAAGGAATTGGTTCTGAATTTGGCATTGAAAATGTAACCTCACCAACCTTTGTGATTAGCCGGATTCATAAAGGAAATCCAAACTTTATCCATATCGATGCTTATCGGTTATTAGATGCCGGAACGCAATCTTTTGCAGATTTGGATTTTGAAAGTTACCTACCAAATAGCGTATTTGTAATTGAGTGGGGCAAGGATTTCATCTCACAATTAACTGACCAATACTTAGATATCCAGATTGTTGCAACAGATAAAGAAAACGAGCGAACGCTAGAGATTAATGGGGTTGGTCAACGTTGGGCTGGATTTAAATTATGAGCACTGTATTAGCAATAGATACTTCAACATCTAGAACATCAGTTGCTTTAATTGCTGGCGATAAAGTTTTGTTTAATGAGTTTCATGAAGATCCACTTGCGCATGGCGAGGTTCTGCCGGTGCTTGTCGCAAAGGCGATGAAATTAAATGTTGGAATAGATTTAGTTGCTGTTGGAATGGGACCAGGACCATTTACTGGGCTTCGAGTTGGCATTGCATTCGCACAAAGCTTGGCACTTGGTATGAATGTTAAGTGGCACGGTGTTAACTCATTAGATGCAATTG
>CAFBJG010000004.1_pt1 | contig 19496 bp, 19 predicted proteins | sample 7268001 | NCBI WGS metagenome assembly CAFBJG01 (sample SAMEA6814021, study PRJEB35770) | uncultured Actinomycetes bacterium | biome: Freshwater; feature: Freshwater reservoir; material: water | place: Czech Republic | collected 2016-04-20 | depth 30m m | reverse complement strand
CCATTTGAAATTCCAACTTCACCAAATAATCTAGTTAATTTCTTGCCATCTTTACTTAATTTATAAAACGCACCCTCGTTGCTTTGGTTTTCGTAAGCCATTGAACCTAGAAATAATTCACCAGTTGGCGCAACTTTGGCATCATTCCAACGCAAAACATTTTTATCTTTAAAACCATCTGCCTCTTCGCGAGATGGCATGGCATGTGATGTGCCATCTTTATCACGCAAAATTGGGCCATTAGCTGTTCCTAAAATTTCGCCACCGATTGTGCGTGGAATTTGAAAACCTACAGGCTCGGATGTTTTGTATTCACCGATTTCACCTGTTGCAATATCGCGCCATCTGATTGCTTGCCCATAAATATCACACCACTGCACATGGTTGTTATTTGCCCCTGATGAGGTTGGACCTTCACCTAATTGATTGCGTCGATCATCAAATACTTCGACGGATATAGCCACTTACTAACCCTTTAGTGAGCCGCTGAGCATGCCTCGCAAGAAGTAACGACCCAAGAATATGTAAACAATTAAAACTGGAATCGAAACAATTAAAGATGCCGTCATATTCATTCCGTAGTACACCGCATTTGGTGAACCAGTTAGGAAGTTAAGCGCTGTTGTAGCAACAGATAGCTTTGGAGAACCGCCCGTTAAAAATATGGCAAAGAGGAAGTCATTCCAAGCCGATGTGAACTGCCAAATAACCACAACCACAAAAGCTGGTATAGAAAGAGGCAAGATAATTGATCGGTAAATTCGAACCATAGAGGCACGATCAACACGTCCGGCCTCAATTAATTCATTTGGAATGGTTTCGTAGTAATTACGGAAAATAAGGGTACAAATTGGAATTCCGTAAATAATATGAGCAAATACCAAAACGTAGATTGATTTATTCATACCAACAGTGTTTGATAATTTTACAAGAGGAATCATGATTGCTTGATAAGGAATAAACATTCCGAATAGGAACAATGTAAAAACTACATTTGAGCCACGGAATTTCCATTTGGCAAATACATAGCCATTAATGGAACCGATGACTGCTGAGATTAATGCTGATTGAATTACAAAAAATAGCGTTCTAAACATTGATTCATTTAAACCATGTGGGAAGAAAGCTGCGCCATTCCAGGCCACAGGCCAAGCGCTGAAATCTAGTGGAATTGGCAGCTTGAAGGCATCTACTAAATAAACATTGTCGACACCTTTAAATGAGTTCACAATCATTACGTAAATTGGCATAACAACCAGGAACCAGATCAGAGTTAATGCGATATATCTGAAGATTAACCAGAATTTTTCAGAACCAGTTAACTTGCGCTTTGTTTTGCGCACATCATGTTTTTCGGTAAGGCGATCTACTAAATCATGAGTCATTAGCGGTAAGCCTCCTGTTTATTAACATAACGAAGATAAGGAACTACAACTAAGGCAACCATTAACAGAATTACTACAGAAATAGCTGTTCCTTTAGCCAAGTTTCCGCTATCAAAGGTGGTCTCCCACATGTATACCGCCACAACCTGCGTGCCGTATGACTTACCGTTGATACCCACAATTAAATCAAACATTTTCATCGATACGTGACCAAGAATAATTAGCACTGTAAGTAAAGTTGGTGTTAATTGTGGAAATAAAATTCTGCGGTAAATCTGAAACTCTGTAGCACCGTCAACACGAGCTGCTTCACGCATTTCATCTGGAATACCGCGGAAGCCAGCCAAGAATAAAGCCATTACATAACCAGACATCTGCCAAATTGCAGGAAGGGCCATTGAATACATTGCACCTTTTTCAGACAAAATCCAGTCATTTTGTAGAAAGCCAAGTCCAACATTTTTTAATAATAAATTTAAGCCCGCTGCATCGCCATCTCTTCCGGTATTAAATAACCAACGGAAAGCGGTTCCCATGGCGATAAAGGAAATAGCCATTGGATATAAGTAGAAGGATCTAAAGAAACCTTCGCCTTTAATTCCCTTTTCTAATAAGAGGGACATAATAAATCCAGCTAAAAGCGTTGCGATCATAAAAGTAAGTGTGAATTTAACTAAGTTACTAAGTGCGTGGGTAAATCTGTCATCCACTATCAAATCTGTGTAATTCTTGATTCCAACATTTTTAATCTCTTTTACATAACCGGAATTTCGGTTACTTAATGAAATATTAATCGTCCATAAAATCATGCCATAAACAAATACTGCGACTGCGATTATCGATGGGAGCAAGAAAAAGAAGCCACCGATTTTTGAGGCAGCATTCTTATTTCTAACGTTTTTCATTGGATCTCCATTATCAATAATTCAATTTTCTAAAAGGTCATTCTAGATAAAGGAGCAAGTTTGGCGAAATACTCCGCCAAACTTGCTCTGACTTTATTTTGCTGTACTAAGACTTACTTAGCTGCACCTGCAGCTGCAAGATCCTTAGCAAGACCAGCATTGTCCTTAGCGCCACCTGTTATGTACTTACCAACAGCAGCATTCATGGCAGCCATGAATGTGTTGTCAGCATTTACACCGTGAGCTGTTGAACCTACTAGACGATCCTTGCTCCAATCAGCTGATGCTGACTTCAAGTAATCATCGTACTTAGATAGATCTGCATCGGTACGAGCTGAGATTGAACCCTTTAGTGGGTTAAACGCATCTTGTCCTTCTTGAGATCCACAAAGCTTCAACCATGTTAGAGCTGCATTACGGTGCTTTGCTCCAACTGGAAGTGTGAAGGTATCTGATAGCCATTGGTAAAGACCAACAGTTCCTGGACCTGCTGCGAATGTGTAGTCAGTTCCAAGCTTTGATCCTTCGTTTTGCCATTGAGCAGATGCCCAGTCACCCATGATGAAGAATCCGCCGGTGCCCTTAGTAATTGCAGCGCCTGCTTCTCCCCAACCGTATGAGTTCTTACCTTTATCTCCGTATGAAAGAAGTTTCTGGTAGTTCTTAAGTGCTGCAGCAACTTCTGAACCTGTCCATGATGTTGCACCAGTGAACAAACCTTCGAACTTGTCAGCACCCATTGATGCTAGAAGTACGTAATCTAGAAGGTGAGCCATTGCCCAGCTTCCTTCTCCGCCTGCTAGAACCATAGGAGTCTTAACGCCAGCCTTCTTGAACTTCTCAAGATCAGCAAACATTTCATCAAGTGTTGTTGGAGCTGCAGTAATTCCAGCCTTCTTTGCAGTTCCTGGATTCCACCATAGAACGTTTGCACGGTGAATATTTACTGGAACTGAGTAAATCTTTCCATCAAGTGTTAATTGCTTGATCAAATCAGCTGGGAATACTTTGTCCCAACCTTCTGATGCATAAAGAGATGTTAGATCTTCTAACTTTCCTTGTGCTGCATAGCTTGCAACAACTTCTCTACCAGCGTGTGCTTGGAAAGAGTCTGGAGCATCGCCAGCATCGATACGGCTTACTAATACAGCCTTAGCGTTAACACCAGCACCACCAGCAACAGCAGCGTTAATAAACTCTGTGTCTGGGTTTTGTGCTTGGTAGATATCTGTCATTGCTTTTAATCCAGCAGCTTCGCCACCAGATGCCCACCAGGTAAATATTTCAAACTGTGAGTCTGTGTTTGCTGCATCATCGCTAGATGATGAACAACCTGTTAGTGCTAATGCAATAACAGAAGCTGCAGCAATCAGACGAATTGAACCTTTACGCATTCAATTCTCCATTTCTTTTAAGAGAGTCTCTGTAAGAGATTTGGCGCAACGAGGACCGTCGAACCTGAGCCGATCTTTGCTCCTATGGCCTGTGTCGTCAACGATCAACAGGTAAAGATTGCGCAACTTTTGGGGTAGTTATCTAACTGTTATAAAAACCCCCGCAGGGATCTCAAGTAGTGGTCAAGGGTTTAAGAAGTACTCGAAAATAGTCGTAATCTTCTCGGCATGACCACCAAAAAACATGATCTAAAAAGATTGTCCACAATATTTACCGCAGCTTTGGCCTCTGATTGTTTAGACCATATGGGTTATCGCAATCAAGTTTTGAAATCAGATATTGAAATGATTTCAGGTGATGGTGTGATGATGGGATATGCATTTCCAGTAAAGGTCGAGGCGGTTTTTGAAGCACCAGAAGTTCCTTATGTTGGTTTATTAAAAGCATTAGATGCAGTTGGTGAAGATCAGGTTTATGTAACACCATCAAATAGAAATAATGGCGGCGGACATCCAGCTGCTTTTTGGGGCGAATTACTTTCAACTGCTTGTAAACATAAAGGTGTTGCAGGGGCGTTAACAGATGGACCAGTGCGTGATACCACCAGAATGCGCGCTTTAGGATTTAAAGTCTTTGGTATTGATACATCTCCACTTGATATCAACTCTCGTTATGAAGTTATTGCCCACAATGTTTCATGTGAAATTGATGGCGTAACTATTAATCCTGGAGATTTAATTGTTGCCGATATTGATGGCGTAGTAATTGTTCCAGTTAATTTAATTGATGAGGTTATCGCTCGCGTGGAGGAGAAAAACTCTGGTGAGAACTTATTTCGAAATGCCGTGCGCGAAGGAATGGCACCATCTGAAGCATTCGCAAAGTTTGGTGTTTTATAAATGAAACCAATTGTTCAGGTATCTCTTGATCTAACAGATATTAAAGAGGCGATGGAGATGGCCCATACTGCAATGCGTGCGGGTGTTGATTGGCTAGAGGCTGGTACACCTTTTATTTTGGCAGAAGGTTTGCATGGTGTTCGAGCACTTCGCAAAGAGTTTCCAAATATTCCAGTAGTTGCTGATTTAAAAACAATGGATGGCGGATATTTAGAGGCGCAGATGATGGCAAAAGCTGGTGCAACACATGTTGTAGTAATGGCACGTGCTCATCCAGAAACTATCAAAGTAGTTGTGCAAGCAGGAAAAGATTGTGGCGTTACCGTGATGGGTGACAACTTAGGTTGTGAAGATATGGTTGCCGGTGCCAGGATGTTAGAAGATTTAGGTTGTGACATTGTGATTCACCATATTGGTTATGACGAACGACGTGGCATTGCAGCAGCTGGCAAAGTTCCACCAAATCCACTTGATCAATTAAAGGCTGTTGTTGATGCAGTTGGCGTTCCAGTACAAGCAGTTGGTGGTTTATCACTAGAGCAAGCAATTGCATCGCCTTCTTATGGCGCACCACTTGTTGTAATTGGCGCTCCCCTAGCAATTGATGCTGATTCATTCTCTCGCGGTGCTGGAAATGTTGAAGAGGTATTGCGAAAGATCTGCGAAAAAGTTCATGCCTATGGCGATGTTGCTATTACTCCGAGAAAAAATTAATAAAAGGACTAGATAATGAAATCAATTGGCGTAGTTAATTACTCATCAAAGCCATTAAGTGTTGAACTACAAGAGATCGAGCGCCCAGTTGCTGGTGATGATGATGTAATCATGCAGGTTGAAGCGGTAAGTGTTTGCGGCAGTGATCTGCACCAATGGCATGGCACAAACTCTTGGGCGGTTAATTACCCAGTTGTACTTGGACATGAATTTTGCGGCGTAATCGCAGAACTTGGTAAAAATGTAAAGGCAGCAGGTAAGTGGAAAGAGGGCGATCGCGTTGTTACTGAAACTGCAGCGGTAATTGATGCAGATTCACCAATGTCTCGAATTGGTAAGTACAACTTAGATCCAAGCCGGAAAGGTTTTGGTTACGGTGTAAATGGCGGCATGACCCGTTATGCCAAAGTGGCATCGCGTTTACTACACCGCGTTCCACAAAATATTTCCTTTGAATTTGCCGCGATGACTGAACCTTGCGCTGTTGCATACAGCTCAACAATCGCGCCAGGATTTATTAAACCTGGTGATCGCATTGTGGTACTTGGCCCTGGCCCAATTGGCGTACTTGCAGTTGCTATGGCACGTCTTGCTGGTGCTGAAGTGGCATTAGTTGGACTTGAAAAAGATCGCAACCGATTAAATATTGCAAAGGCGTACGGCTGTGAAGTAATTATTGGTGATGCAACTGAGTGGGCAAAAACGGTAGATGGATTAGGCGCAGATGGTGTTGTTGATGCAGCAGGCGTTAGCGCATCACTTAAGCACGCACTTGAAGTTGTTCGACCAGATGGTTGGATCAGCAAGGTTGGTTGGGGTCCACAACCACTTGATTTCTCATTAGATCCACTTGTTGCAAAAAATGTAACCTTACGTGGCACCTTTTCACACAACTGGCCAATGTGGGAGCGTGTACTTCGTTTACTTGCCACAGAAAAATTAGATTTAAAACCAGTTCTAGGTGGCGTATTCCCAATTGAACAATGGCAAAGCGCTTTTGAGAAGATGCAATCTGGTGAAATTCTTAAGTCAGTAATTAAGCCGGCCTAATATGCGATTAAAAGATAAGGTAATAATTGTTACCGGTGCAACATCTGGAATCGGTAAAGCTATTGCAGTCCGCGCCGTTGCTGAAGGTGCCAAGGTATTAATTCATGGAATTGAAAAAGCAGATGGCGAAAAGGTAGTCGCTGAACTTGGATCAAACACTCGCCTTTGCATTGCAGATCTAGCAGATCAAGCAACGCCAAAGAAAATTGTGGATGCAGCAATTGCCGCCTTTGGAAAAATAGATGCGGTAGTTAACAATGCTGCGATTATTGAGCGCAATAACTTAGGTGCGTTAACGCCAGAAGCTTTTACAAAAACAATTACGATCAATTTGCAATCTGCCTTATTTTTAATTCAAGCAGCATTTGCAGAGCTTAAGAAATCAAAAGGTTGTGTATTAAATATTGGATCAATTAACGCATACAGTGGTGAGTCTTCACTACTTGCATACAGCATTGGTAAGGCTGGATTGCAAACTATGACCCGAAACTTAGCCAATGCTCATGGCGTTGATGGCGTGCGATTTAATTTAATTAATCCAGGTTGGATTCTTACCGATCGCGAATATGTTGATCAGGTTAAGAAGGGAATGCCAGAAGGTTGGCCAGAAAAACTTGGTCGAGACAATATTCCATTTGGTGTCATGAGCACACCTGAACAATTAGCCAGCGCCTGTGTTTACTGGTTAGGTGATGAATCAAAACCATTTACAGGTTCAGTAGTTGAGTTAGAGCAATTCTCAATTATTGGCAGAAATCCAGAGAAGTAAATGCCAAAGTTAGCCGCATTTCCAAAGGGATTTATCAAGCAATTAGTTGCTGGTGAGATGAGCATTTACGAATGGATCAAATTAGGTGATGAATTAAATGTTGATGGCCTTGAGTTTTATAACAACTTTGCGGATGTAAAGGATGAAAAGAATTGGGCGCCAATTCGAAAAGCGGTTGAAGATACCGGAATGGTAATTCCCATGATGTGCGCCTCCCCAGACTTCACAATTCCAGATCAATCACTACGTAATAAAGAGGTAGAAAAAGAGATTCGGGCAATCGAAATGAGCGCAGCACTTGGCGCTAAGTACTGCCGAGTTTTATCAGGTCAACGCCGTAAAGATATAACTCGCGAAGAAGGTATGAATTACGTTGTTGAATCAATTAATGCATGTATTCCGACTGCTGAAAGTTTGGGCATTACCTTAATTATCGAAAATCACTACAAAGATGATTTCTGGACTGAACCAGAGTTTGCCCAGATGATGGATGTATTTGTTGAATTAGTAAATCGAATTCCATCGCCAACATTTGCAGTTAACTTTGATCCATCAAATGCCATTGCAGCTGGTGAAGAGCCACTTGAATTATTGGAGAAAGTAAAACATCGCGTAGTAACCATGCACGCAAGTGATCGTTACTTGGCTAATGGCACTATCGAAGATTTACGTAAAGCTGAAGGTGGTACCGCTGGCTATGTCTCTTTTTTCAAACATGGCGTGATTGGCAAAGGTTTAAATGATTACGATGCCATTTTTTCTACATTAAAAGCAGTGGGCTTTGATTCTTGGATCTCTATTGAAGATGGCGTAGATGGCATGGAGCAAATGCATGAAAGCGCAGACTTCTTAAGAGAAAAAATTAAAAAGTATTGGCCTAATTACCAGCCACGATAATGTTGTTCAGCGGTTTGCCTGTTGCAAGTAATTCCAATTGAGATTTAATTAATTTTCTCGCTCTTGGTTCAAATGCAGTTGTATTTCCACCAACATGTGGTGAGATCAAAACTCCTTTAGCACTCCAAAGCGGATGACCCTCTGGAAGTGGTTCTGGATCTGTTACATCCATTGCCGCTGTAATTCTTCCAGAATTTAACTCTTTCACTAAGGCATCAGTATCCACAATCGGACCACGTGCCACATTTACAAGTAGGGCTCCATCTTTCATCAACGCCAATCGGCGAGCATCAAATAGATGTTTGCTCTCTTTGGTCAATGGCAAAATTAAAATAACAACATCAAGTGTTGGTAAGTGTTTATCTAAATCAGATATCGCAGTTGTGTTATCGCGGCCGCTTTGGGTAAATGGCATGATTTCCACGGAAAAACCAGAAAGCATTCGGGCAACAGTTGAGCCAATAGAACCAAAACCAATTACACCGATCTTGCGATCATTAATTGATTTCTCGCGGGTGTGTACCCACTTGCCTTTATCTTGATTGCGAACAAATTCAGCAAAGCCACGAAGTGATGCAATGGTTAAGCCCACTGCTAGTTCAGCGGTTGAATCATCATGAATGCTTCGGCCATTACACAATGTCATGCCTGGTCGGACAAACTCTATGGCATCATCAAAACCAGCATTTGGAACTTGTAGGATTTTTAAATTCGGCATCTGCTTTGTTAATTCAAGTGCTGGCCTTCCGCCCATATACCAAGGAACATAAAAAGTAACATCCGAGAAATCGCCACCATCAGCTGGTGTTGTTACTGGTGATAATTTTTTAAATGCTGATGGAATCTCTAGATCATCCCACTGCGTCCAAACCACATGGTTTATTGGTGTTGGGCTCATAGATTTTCCTTTTCATTTATATCAACAGGTGTAGTCACAACTTTATTTACTAGCGTGCCAACTGATTCAACATTAATGGTCACCACATCACCATCGGCTAAAGAAATATCAAGTGGCGGAACAATTCCGGTGCCAGTTGAAAGAATTGCACCAACTGGAAATGATTGGCATCTAAATAGGTATTCGATTAAATCTGTGAAGCTGCGATTTAACTGTGCAAGTGAGGTTTGCGCCTGCCAGATGATATTTGCACCGCGCTCGATCTTTGCATCAATTGCTAATTTCGCATGATCTGCAATCTCCCAAATAGGACGAATCATTGGGCCAAGTGCATTTGATCCGTAGTAAATCTTTGCCTGTGAAAGATAAAGTGGATTTTCACCTTCAATATTGCGAGAGGTCATATCGTTGCAAATAGTTAAGCCAATTAACTCGCGATACTTATTTACAACTATGGCAACCTCTGGCTCTGGAACTGAAGTTAATGCATCTGCACGAATTCCAACATTGGCATTGGTGCCAACTGTTCGGCGAGCTGTTGCTTTAAAAAATAATTCTGGACGATCTGCTTCATAAACTAATTGATAAACATCTGGAATACCGCTCTCCTCTTTACGAGCATCGCGAGATCTTTGATATGTAACGCCGGCGCCCCAAATTTCAGAGTCAGCAGCAACTGGCGCAGTTAATGAACCAACCACCTCTTCGCTGCCGGCTTGTTCAAATAAACTCTTAAATTCAGATAATTTCAATTGCAAAACATCTGACAAGGTTGAAACTTTAGGGATTGCAAAAAATTTTCCGTCTATGTATTTAACGACACGATATTTCTCGCTAGTTGTATGGATTACCGCAATGGCAGTCATAATTATTTTGCAACTCTTTTAATAAGACCTGAAGAATCTAGGGCGTCCCATGCTTCCTGTGGAATTTCACGATCAAAATCTGCAATGTTTGATTGAAGTTCATTGATATTCCGAGATCCTGTAAGAATTGCCGTTACAGCAGGATGTCTTAATGGAAATTGAATGGCAGCAGCAGTGAGCGGAACATCAAACGGTTTAAGTAAATCTCTAATAGAGATGGCTCTATCAATTAATTCTTGTTTTGCTGGCTCATAATCGTAAGTAGCCCCCTGAGTTGGATTAGCTAAAATTCCAGAGTTATAAACACCGCCAATAACCACCGCAGTATTTTTCTTTAAACACTCAACGAATAATTCGTCTTGTGCTGATTGGTCTAATAGTGAATATCTACCCGCGATCAAAATAATGTCTAGATCCATTTCTTTAACTGCTTTTATGGACGGTGCGGTGTAATTCATTCCAACGCCAATACCTTTTAACACACCTTGACTTCGAAGCTCATCCAATACCGGATAAGACTTTTCAATTGCCTCGCCTATGCGATCATCTGCATCATGGATGTAAGCAATATCTATCGCTGGTAAATTTAATCTTTTTAAGCTTTCTTCGATAGAACGCATAATGCCATCTCTGGAAAAATCAAATTCAGGAGTTAGCGTTGGATCTATATCTACATAACTACCAAGCGAATCATCCTCTTTTAGCTCCGCAGGATTAATTTTGTTTAGAACTCGACCAACTTTTGTAGAAATTACAAATGGCGCGCCTGATTTTTTAAGGGCCGAACCTAATCTGCGTTCAGCATTCCCATATCCATAAAGTGGTGCAGTATCAAAGTAACAGATACCAGAATTTATCGCCGTCAATATTGTTGACTCTGCATCTGATTCAGAGACAGATGTAAATAGTCCACCTAGTGGTGCGGTGCCCAATGCTAATTTAGAAATTGATCGATCTATGCGTGGAATTTTTACTAATTCACTATGACGGCCCATATTCGTAATAGTATACGAAGATGATAAATAGTGAATTTAAAGGATTAACGGCAATCGTTACGGGTGCTGGATCGGGAATTGGTCTTGAGGTTGCAAAGGGTTTAGAAGCTCGTGGTGCCACTGTGTTTGGATTTGATATCCATGAAGGTGGAATGGCTGGTACGGCTACATTTATAAAGTGCGATATCTCAGATTTGAATTCAGTCAACACTGCCTTTGGAGAATTCAATAAGAAGAGTGGCCAACTAGATATTTTGATAAACAATGCCGGAATTGGTTCATTAACAACAGTCGAACATGAAACAGATGAAATTTGGCACAAAGTTCTAAATGTAAATGTAGTTGGAACAGCTCGCGTTTCCAGAGCTGCCATCCCACTACTTCGCAAATCAAAACATCCAGCAATTGTTAACACTGCGTCAATCGCTGGTACTGACGGTATTCCTAATCGTGCTGCCTACAGTGCATCAAAAGGCGCAGTTCTTGCGCTGACTTTAGCGATGGCAACTGATCACCTAAAGGATGGAATCAGGGTAAATGCAGTTAATCCTGCAACAGCAGATACACCATGGGTCAAAAGATTGTTGGATCAATCCGAGGATGCGTTGGCAGCTCGTGCAGCACTTGAAGCTCGCCAACCAATGGGACGTTTAGTTTCACCAGCCGAAATTGCATCTGCAATTATTTTTCTAGCTAGTCCTCTTCAGGCGTCTATTACCGGAACTACAATAAGTATTGATGGCGGAATGCACTCACTTAGGATTCCTAAATGATTAACAATTACCGCTTTGGTGCCTATGCCATCTTGGCGATGGGCTTAATTAATCTGCGCTATCAAACTGGAAATACCAACAATCTAAACAACAGCTCAGTTTTAATCGCAATTGGAGTTCTTGGATTGGCAATAACCTTCATTAATCCATTAAGAAAATTCCTTGATAAAAAAGCAAGTAAAATTGCATCAATAATTGTGCTAATCGGAGCAATCGCATACGGTTTTATTCTTTAATTTCATGCAGCTTTCAGATTTAAAAAATCGTTGGAATGAAGTTCTAGATCTTCTTCTAGAACAAGATCGTATTGCCTGGCTTGCATTTTTTGATGCGCGCTTGGTTTCCTATGAAAATAATTGTTTAACCTTAGATTTTGCTGATAGTCAGAAATTTTCTGGCCCGCATGATTTCAAAGCAGCACGCAATCCTGATCACACTGCAAAGTTAATTGCTGCAATTAAACAGGTATTTGGAGAAGAACCGGCAATAATTGAGCAGTGAAGCGCAGTAGAGTATTTTTCATATCAGCAATTGTCGTTGCGCTCTTTTCAACTAATTTAATTTCGGCGGCAAGTGCTGCAGTTAAATCAACTCTCTCATTTAGCGTTGCCAGCACACCAAGTGCTGGAGAATCAATTGTTACCTTTTATGGACAAGTAAAACCAGCAGGTAAAGCTGCAATCACAATTAACTCTTTTAATGGTGTGGTTTGGAATAAGACCTCACTTAAAACAACCTCATCAAGTAGTGGCTCATGGAAGATAACAACTGTTGCTACGGCTGTGAAAGCTGAAGGCCAATACCAAGCAGTTGCCGCCGTTGGAAAAAAGAAGGTAACTTCTAAATCTGCAAACTTTAAAGTTAATAACACTCAAACTTTTGTTGATGAAAATACTTTGTTAGCTGGTTATGGACCAGGTGGGCGAATACATGGTTCAGATATCAGTCGCTGGCAACATCCAAATGATAAGCCGATAGATTTTAAGAAAAAATTTGATGCCGGTATGCGCTTTGTATTAATTAAAGGATCAGATGCGCAAGAAGCCGCTGATGCAGAAACTATGCGCTGGTTAATTGGTGATCGCAACGCTGCCCAAGCTGCAGGTTTGTATACCGGTATGTATCACTTTGCATATCTGCCCGACAGTACCGATCTGGCATACATTCAACGAGATGCAAAGGCGCAAGCCCAAAAAGTTATTTGGCGACTGGCATCCCTTGGCGGTTATAACGAAATGGATTTACCTGTTGCATTAGATCTTGAGAATAACTGTGTCAGAAAAAATAAATCTGGTGTTTGCATCAAATACTTAGGTCGCACATTAGTAACTGCTTGGGCGGAAACTTGGCTGCAAACGGTTACCGAAAAAACTGGACGCAAACCCTTTATTTACTCCTATCCAAACTTTTTAGAAAGCTCGATGGTGCGCAGTGAAGCACTTCGTCAATACCCACTTTGGCTTGCGCAATATGGAATTAATCCCGCTGATCCAATTGCACAACCCGGATTAAAAACAGTTGGTTGTTATGTTCATTCTTGGAGCACTGCAAACTGCTCTTCCCAATGGCAGATTTGGCAGTACTCATCTTGTGGCATTGGATCTAAGTACGGTGTGCCGAGCAGTAGATTAGATTTAAATGTATTTCGCGGAACACCAGAAAGTTTCTTGTCTTTAATCAAAGGCAAATGGCAGCCAGAGCCAGCGGATCTGATGCCAGTAAATGAGCCAACCGCAATGAATATTCTCTCGGTTGCAAGTAATACAACCAATGAACCAGTTGAAATTAGTGTTGAAGTTAATCGAAATATTGGTACACCTGTTGTTACAGGTACAGTTGTTTTTAGACCAACTGATGCAACAATAAAGATTAAAACCCAAACAGCGGTGCGCGCAGCCAGTGGCCGTTGGTTACTGACTTTAACTGGTGTTCCTGCGGGTTCAATAGTTGGAACTCTTAATTATGTTGATCAAACAAAAACGCATGCTGAGATTAATTTGCCACTTACATTAAATGTGGTTCAAGGAGCAGTACTTCCGACACCTACTCCAACACCAAAACCTACAACTACGAAGAAACCAGTAGATAGCTGCGCTAAGCAAATTAGAAATTAAGCATTCCTCAGATACAGTTACCACCTATGAAGCAGAAATTATCTGGCTCTGTTGTGCGCTCTGATTTGAAATTATCAGATGGTCGCACTATCTCTTATTACGACAGCAAAGAGATTGAAAGATCAGCACAAGATTCACGTGGTGATGAAGCCCAGCCTGGAATCGGTCACTTAAGACTCGATCCACTTGTAAATGAGTGGGTATCAGTTGCATCTCATCGCCAACATCGAATTTTCTTACCACCAAAAGAGTTGTGCCCACTTTGTCCAACTACTGCAGATAAAAAAACAGAGATTCCAGATTCAGATTATGAGGTTGTAGTTTTTGGAAATCGCGCTCCGGCATTAACCACACCAGATGCAAATTGGGAGCTACCAATTATTTCCGGACTTGATACGCCAAATGCAGATGCTGCAGGTGCCTGCGAAGTTGTTTGCTACACATCAGATCACAACACATCCTTTGCGAAGTTATCAGTGCAACAAATTCGTACAATACTTGAGGCCTGGAAAGATCGCACCAAAGAGCTTTCTAAACTTCCTTACATTGAGCAGATTTACCCATTTGAAAATCGTGGTGAAGAGGTTGGCGTAACCCTCTCGCACCCGCATGGTCAGATCTATGCGTACTCATTCCTGCCGCCTCGAATTGAAAAGATGTTGGATGCAGCAAATGCGCATTTAAAGAAGACGGGTAGAGTTTTATTAGATGATGTAATTGCTCGTGAAGTAAAGGATGAAAAACGCATCATTGCGCAAAATGCGCAGTGGATTGCTTATGTGCCATTTGCTGCGCGCTACCCATTTGAAATTCACTTAGCCCCAAAACGTTCCATCGCAGATTTCACAGAGATGGATGATGCGCAATCAGATTTATTTGCTCCGATTGCCAAAGAAATCTTGGCTCGACTAGATGGCGTATTTGGAATTGAGATGGCATACATCGCATCTTGGTATCAAGCACCTGTTCGATCAGGCCGAGACAGCATGCGATTGCATTGGCAAATCGTTTCCGTTCGCCGGCAACCAGGAAAATTAAAGTACTTATCTGGATCTGAATCTGGAATGGGCGCCTTTATTATGGATTTAGAGCCAGAACAATCTGCTGAACAATTGAAGGCAGTTAAACTTTAATTAATTATTCAACCGGCGTAATTGAAATTACTTCAACGCCGCCAATTGAACCAAGCACATTTAATAGATCAGTTGGATCAGATCCAGGAACTGCAATTGTGATGTCATCAATGCCACGACCTTCTTCACTTCGCAAAACAACTAAGCCGCGAATATCGCCACCGGCAAAACCAATTGCAGATGCGACCGCGCCAAGTGAACCTGGTCGGTCAGGTAGTGATACTTGAACTCTAAACAGTGCCATGCTCCCTGAATTGGACTCGAACCAATAACCTGCCGGTTAACAGCCGGCTGCTCTGCCAATTGAGCTATCAGGGATTAAACCAATCTGGGGATTGATTGGCGTTGAGCAAATACTACCGAAGATCATAGGACAGACAAAAAAAGTTATTCGCCCTCGCCTAACGCTAACTCTTTTTGTACTCTGCGGGCCGCCTCCATGGCAACTAATTGGCCAAAAATCTCTTGGTATTGATCTTGATTCTCAACTGGATTTAACCGCTGCAATGTTGATTTAATTTCGGCGATCGAGCGGCTAAGTGCAACCTCGCGCAATCTAGCGATGATGCTGTTGATATATCTATCCGAAACCTCACCATCGGTACGAATTGGTTCAACTGTTAACTCTGTAACCAATGATTTAAGTTCATCACTTTCGCACTTTTCTAGTAAAGATTCAGTTGTGAAGCCATCATTTGCATCAATTAACTTACGAAGTGAATCATAAAGCGGGTATGAAAAAGCGTTTTCCTCTAGATCTACCCAACTTGAAGCAAGATCTGAAATTTGTAATTTAACTTTAATTACTTCGCGCTCTAATACCAATATCGGATCAGTTAGGTTTATCTGAGATGGTTGCGCAGCTTCGGTACGGCTGCCGCTGCGCTTTACCGCAGTTGAAACAATATCAACCTCCATACCAAGCCAGCCGGCAAGTAGGCGCACATACTCAGGGCGAAGGGATGCATCGCGAATCTTTCCGATTAACGGCGCAACTTGATTTAATGCATTTACGCGCCCTTCTGGATTTGCAATGTCATATCCGGCAATTACTGATTTGATAGCAAATTCAAAAAGTGGAACACGTCGTGCTACTAATTCACGGACCGCTAAATCGCCATTAGCCTGACGAAGTTCGCATGGATCCATTCCATTTGGTTCAACGGCAACAAATGTTTGCGCCACAAACTTTTGATCATCTTCAAATGCACGAAGGGCAGCTTTTTGCCCAGCTGCATCACCATCAAATGTAAAGATAACTTCACCACGAAATGCATCAGCATCCATTAATAATCTGCGAATAATTCGAATATGTTCATCACCAAAAGCAGTACCGCAAGTTGCCACCGCAGTTGTTACTCCTGCTAAGTGCGCCGCCATTACATCGGTATATCCTTCAACAATTACTACTTGGCGAGTTTTTGAGATCTCCTTCTTTGCCATATCTAAGCCGTAAAGAATTTGATTCTTTTTATAAATTGGTGTCTCTGGTGAGTTTAAGTATTTAGGACCTTGATCAACCTCATCACTTGCTAATTTGCGCGCGCCAAATCCAACAACATCTCCGGAAATATCCTTTACCGGCCAAATCAAACGATTTCGATAACGATCAATTGGACCCTTTGTGCCCTCTTTAACTAGGCCCGCCAGCATTAACTCCTCTTCAGTAAAACCTTTTCCCTTAAGAAATTTAAAGAGGCTATCCCATTGATCTGGTGCATAACCAACTCCGAAATTCTTTGCTGCATCGCGATCAAAACCACGTTTTGTTAAAAAATCTCGACCATGTTGGGCCTCTGGTAATTGCAGTTGTTCTTGGTAATAAGTTGCTGCCGCTAAATTTGCTGAAACTAATCTGGAGCGATTAATCGATGGTCCAGATGTTGTACTGCCTGCTTCGTAAGTTAATGTGTAACCAATTCGATCAGCTAGGCGTTCTACTGTTTCAGTAAAAGTTAAATGCTCTAACTTCATAATAAAAGCAATTACATCTCCACCTACTTGGCAACCAAAACAATGAAAATATCCCTTGCTTGGCGTTACATGAAATGATGGTGATTTCTCATCGTGAAATGGACACAGACCTTTTTTCTGCCCACCGCCGGCGCCCTTTAATTGAACATAATCTCCAACAACATCATCAATTGGGCTGTGATCACGCACATAAGCAACATCAGTATCTTTAATTCGACCAGCCATTGCGCAATCCTATTTACTTTTTGCTTACTAGTTTGGCATGCAACATTTGAGCGCCTGGATCGGTCAGCGAGGCAACCTGATCAATAACTACGCGCAAGCGTTGTTGATCATTCTCAGCCATCTGCCAATCTTGTAAAAAGAAACTTTCCAGCGTTGTTGGCGCACTCGCTAAAATTGCTTCAACTAATTCAGCTAATAACTGTTGTTGTTCGGCATATCGCTTCTGTGAGGCAGCAGCATTAATTACATAATGCCCAGCCATTGATTTAAGAACCGCAACCTCAACTCGTTGCTCACGTGGCACAATTAAATTAGCGTTATATCTTGTTAAATCACCATCGCCGTATTTCTCCTGAGTTGCAGTTTCTGCAGCTTGGGCAAATCTGCCAATTAATTGACTAGCTAGATCTTTAAGTCTGGCAAGTGAGCGATGTGTTCCGTCATAGTACTTTGGCCAGCAGGATAATTTTTGTAATTCACCTAGTGCCTTAGCCATCTCTGGTTCAGTAATATCAGCTAAATAAGAATCTTGAGCAACCTTAAATAATTGTGGTAAATCATTGGTTAATTGATCTAATTTAATCTGCCCACTTACTAAGGAATCCTCTAAATCATGAACTGAGTATGCGATGTCATCAGACCAATCCATAATCTGTGCTTCCATGCTGGTCTTGCCAGATTCAACACCTTTGCGATACCAATTAAATATCTCTAGATCATCTTCATAGACACCAAATTTGCGAGCATTAATTGCGCGTGGCCATGGATATTTTGTTGCGGCATCAAGTGAGCTTCTAGTTAAATTCAAACCAATTGATTTTCCAGATGGCAATACAGTCTTTGCTTCTAATCTAATTAGTAATCGCAAACTTTGTGCATTGCCCTCAAAGCCACCACATGAATCTGCCAATAAATTTAAAACCTCTTCACCATTGTGACCAAATGGTGGATGTCCTAAATCATGAGCAAGACATGCACCCTCCATTAAATCTGGATCTGCGCCAAGTGCTGCGCCAAGTTCGCGACCTACTTGTGCACATTCCAGAGAATGTGAAAGACGAGTACGTGGAAAATCTGTTGCCCATGGAACAGCAACTTGAGTTTTTGCGGCCAAGCGACGTAATGCAAATGAATGAATTATTCGGGCGCGATCGCGGGCAAACTCTGTACGCCCTCCACGTTTTGCCGGTTCATCTAAGAAGCGTTCGCGATCTGCTTCGGTGTAACCCGAATGCTCTTTCGCTGCTCTTAACACCATTTACTAATCCTATCTATTTAAAACAAATGTATTTAATTGGAACTAAAGCGCACGATCACTTAAGGAAATACCATGACGGCCAACAGTTATATATGCCAAGTAAGCCGCACTTTCTCGAAAAAGATATCGCAGTTTGGCATTTTCTAATGCGCCTGGGCCAGTTTCACTTGGTGCGCATGTTGCAGTAACAGATAAATCCTTTGCCATCGTAATTGCCCTTAAGCAATGATAAGAATCGGTAACAATTAAAACTGAATCTAACTTAGCTTTTTTCATCTGCGCTACGTAGGCTTTAGTACTTTCTAAAGTATCGCGCCCTTTGGGAATTGCTTGAATATTTTTCTTGGCAACGCCATTTGCAATTAACCAGTTGTAACCAGCCGCAGCTTCGGTGCTTCGATCCCCTGGTGCACCGGCGCCAACTGTGTAAATCACATTAGCCATCTCTGATTTATATAACTTCTTGGCACTTTGTAATCGCGCCTCTAGCAAATCACTTGGTCGACCATCAAATTGCGCAGCCCCCATCACCACAATCACATCACTTTTAATCGGCGATAAGTGATGAGCGGTGTACCAAATATTTCCAGCGGCATAAAGTGGAATAACTATGATTAACAAAAAACCAAAGGCAATTACTCTTCTAATAAATTTAAATATAAACATCTGCTACCAATTAACCACCCGATACTGAATCATCAATTGTGATGGTGGCTAATTCATCTGGATCATTTAACCAACCATCAGGAAGTGTTACGGGCCGACCATGGCTGGTGCGACCACGAGGTGCATCACCAACCTCTGTTGGATATGGCTGATCTTCCAAACCAGAAAGTAACTCCTGCATCTCTTGATATGAACCAACCATGCCAAGGGATGCTCTAATTTCGCGGTTAACCCTAAAACCCTTTAAGTACCAAGCCATATGTTTGCGCAGATCGCGCATGGCCCGGTCCTCATTTTCAAAGTAATCAATTAGTAATTGTGCATGACGTAACATAATTTCGCGCACCTCAAACAAGGTTGGATTACTTCTGTTGGTATTACCAGAAAATGCACTTACTAAATCAGCAAATAACCAAGGTCTTCCTAAACAACCACGACCAACTACAACACCTGCACAACCAGTTTGTTCCATCATGGCAACACCATCGGCGCCACTCCAGATATCACCATTTCCTAAAACTGGAACACCGGTTGGTGCTAAGAATTCAACTAAATCTGCGATCTTGCTCCAGTCAGATTT
>CAFBJG010000002.1_pt1 | contig 24634 bp, 20 predicted proteins | sample 7268001 | NCBI WGS metagenome assembly CAFBJG01 (sample SAMEA6814021, study PRJEB35770) | uncultured Actinomycetes bacterium | biome: Freshwater; feature: Freshwater reservoir; material: water | place: Czech Republic | collected 2016-04-20 | depth 30m m | reverse complement strand
GGCAACTAGACCAAGAATTGATCAAGATCGACCACTGCCTACTTATTACGGAATGGTTTTGGCATTAAATCGTGAAATGAAAGCACTCAGATCAATCTCACTTGGAATCTTTTTAATAGTCGATGGCAAAGAGAAATTAATCGGCCAAATAACATTGGGCGGAATAATTTTTGGCGCCATGCGAGGTGCTCACATTGGTTACTGGATTGATCAACGTTTTTCTGGACGGGGTTACACAACAAGAGCGGTAAAGCTGCTGAGCAAATTTGCCTTTGATTATTTGAAGTTACATCGGATAGAAATCAACTTAAGGCCAGAAAATGAAGCCTCTAAGAGAGTTGCGATTAAAGCCGGATATGTATTGGAAGGTGCTCGAAATAAGTATTTACACATAGCCGGGGATTGGCGTGATCACATTACATTTGTTAAAGAAAATTCCTCTGTAAAGTAATTTTAAAATCGGACATACCACCTAAATCCCGCTAAACCCCTGCTTAAACATTTATCGTTCTACTTTATGGCGTCGGGAATTATCTACTTAATCATCATTGCCATGTGGGCTGCTTACTTCCTACCGCAATGGTTAAGTTCCCACGAAGAAACTTCAGGCAAATCTATTGATAGATATAAAAATGCCATGCAAGTTGTAGCGGAAAATCAAAGTGTAAATAAAATGGAAGATTCACTGATTGATAAATCTCGAGTAATTTTCCAACGTAAATTAATTTTCGGTTCTCTATTTTCTTTATACACACTCTCCGTTTTTAGTGCGCTATTTGGTTTACTTGCTTGGACAACAACATTTGTGCCGTTAACCGGTTTCATAATTTATTTAGTGCATGTACGAAAACAAGTAATTGCATCTCAAGCAAAAATTCGAAGAGTTAAAGCAATGGAAAAGATTTCAAATGCTAAATTACCAACACCTTTAATTAGTGAATCCATTAAAGAGAGCAAAGAAGAGTTAAGTAGTTCAACTGAACATTGGGTGCCATTTGCTGAACGCTCAGAAATAATTGGTGTTGTCGTAATTCCAAAAGATCGCGCTGGTTGGCAACCTACTCAATTACCTCGACCAACATATGCAACTGCGCCAAAAGCAATCCCAACTAAACGAATTATTGATTTAACATCACCTGGTGAATGGAGTGCGCAACAGGAGCAAGCACGTGCGATTCCAGAAACTAGAGATCAGGTATTTGATCAGGTTGTTGCAGAACAAAATAACGATCGCGCAGTAAACGAGTAAATTTAAATCCAGCTGGGCAGCCACATTCGGTTTAACCATTGGCTATACGGAATTTCAATTCCAACCCAAATTGGCAGAAAGTAAATGAAGTTTAGAAAAATCACTGAAATAAATAGGTAAATCCAACCTCGATCAACCCCTGCTTCTATTAATTTAGAAATAAGAAAAACTAAGGCCAAAATTAAAAATGGCGAAATACTTACCGCGTAAAAGTAAAACATTGTTCGACTTTGAAAGAAGAACCAAGGCAAATAAGTGGCAGCCAAGCCAGTGATTATTAAGGTGGTAATTGGTTCGCGTTTACTTAACCAGTAACCGATTACTACAACTAGTGCAATCACCGCTGACCACCAAAGTAGCGGCGTACCAATCGCTAATATTTCTTGCGAACAAGAAGTTGCACCACAATTTTTTGGTGTCTCATAGAAAAAGGAGGTTGGCCTGCCCAAGATCAACCAGCTCCATGGATTTGCAGAGTATGAATGGGTGTCATCTAATCCGGTATGAAAGTTAAGAATCTCGGAGTGATAATGCCAAAGGTTTCTAATTACATCTGGCAGGAAAGCTTTTGGTTGTGTGGCGGCCCAGTTTCGATCCCACCCATTGCTGGTAAATAGCCAACCGCTCCATGTAATTAAGTAAGTAAAAATTGGGATGATTATGAATTGGCTGATGCGCATAAGTGCTTGCCTAATTAAACCTGTGCGCACGAAATTTACTGAAAGAATTAAGAAGATCGGTATCAGGTAAGCACCACTCCATTTAATTCCAGTTGCCATACCTAATGAGATACCAGTAAGCCAATACTGATTGCTCATGAATAAATAAGTGGCCAATAAAATAAAAAACATTAGAAAAATATCTAGCAACGCTACGCGAGACATAACTAAATTCAAGCCGTCCAGCGCCATTAATCCGGCAGCGATATTGCTTAACAAGTATGAATTAAACAATCGTTGCGCAATTAAATAAATTAATAATATTGATAAAGTTCCAAATACAGCCGCACTTATACGCCAACCAAATTCATTATTACCAAAGAGTTTTATGCCAATTCCAATCAACCACTTACCTAAAGGTGGATGTACTACAAACTCAGATTGATTTGCAGAATTAAGCTCAACGCCATGAGTAATGAGTGAGTTGGCATTTTTAGCGTAATAGACCTCATCGAAGATAAAACCTTTTGGTTTATTTAAGTTCCATAACCTAAGAAAAAGGGAAAATAAGGTAATTAGCGTGATGGGTACATACCTTTTCACCTGCGTCATACTCATAAGCCTATAAGTACTTTAAAACCTGAGAGAATTCTCCAATGTTGATTTTGGCGGGATTGCCGATCGGAGATGTAAGTGATGCCTCTGCTCACTTAATTTCTGCAATCGAAAAAGCAGATTACATTGCAGCGGAGGACTCCCGTAAATTTGCCAGATTATGCCAAGACTTAAATATCCAACACCATGCAAAGGTGATCTCTTTTTTTGAAGGTAATGAGATTGAGCGAATTGATGAACTTACAAAATTACTAAAATCAAATAAAGATATTTTGGTAGCAACAGATGCCGGCATGCCAGGAATAAGTGATCCTGGGTATCGATTAGTAAGAGCTGCCATTGAAAATAATGTTCAAATAAAAGTTTTGCCAGGTCCAAGTGCTGTAACAACTGCGCTCTTATTATCTGGCTTACCAACTGACAGATTTTGTTTTGAAGGTTTCCCACCGCGAACATCTGCCGCCAGATTAAAATGGTTTACCGAGCTTGCTGAAGAGCAACGCACAATTATTTTATTTGAAGCTCCACACCGGATTACTGAATCTTTAATTGATGCCAGCAACGCTTTTGGTGGAACTCGTATGGCGGCGCTTTGTCGTGAAATGAGCAAACAATATGAAGAGGTAATTCGCGGATCATTAATGCAATTAGTTGAATGGTCAGAATCCAAAGAGATTCTTGGAGAAATTACATTGGTGATTTCCGGTTTTGATCCCGGATCGCGTGAGGTAGATTCGATGCAATTAATCAATGATGTTTTAAAACAAGAAGCTGCCGGTTTAACACGTAAAGAGGCGATTGCAGAAGTAGCCAAGCAATATGAAATATCAAAGCGGATTGTTTTTGATGTAATGGTGGCGCACAAAAGTGGCGATAAGATCTGAACATGAGCGCCAATAAATCCTTTTACTTAACGACGCCGATTTACTATGTAAATGATGCTCCGCACATTGGCCATGCCTACACGACAGTTGCTGGTGATGTACTAACCAGATGGCATCGTCAAAAAGGTGAATCAGTTTGGTTCTTAACTGGCACAGATGAACATGGTCAGAAGGTTTTAAATACAGCACAAGCTAATAATGTTTCACCGCAAGATTGGTGTGATAATTTAGTTGAAACCGCATGGAAGCCAGTTTGGCGAGATTTAAATATTGCTAATGATGATTTTATTAGAACCACAGAACCGCGACATATGGAACGGGTTCAAAAATTTCTACAAGGCTTAAAAGATGAAGGGTTTATTTACGCCGGCAAATTTGAAGGTCCATACTGCATTGGCTGTGAAGAGTTTAAATTGCCAGGTGATCTAGATGATGGCAAGTGCCCTATTCATTCAAAACCAGTTGAGATGTTAAGTGAAGAGAACTGGTTCTTTAAATTATCTGCCTTTCGGGAAGAGTTACTTGCGCACTATAAAAACAATCCAGATGCCTGCCAACCGGCAAGTGCTCGTAATGAGGTTATTTCATTTTTAGAAGGTGAAGTTCGTGACCTTTCAATTTCTAGATCTACCTTTGATTGGGGAATTCCAGTTCCTTGGGATACCAAACAGGTTATTTATGTTTGGTTTGATGCGTTATTAAATTATGCAACTGCGGTTGGACTTGGGGATGATCCTGCAAGTGATGGTGGAAAGAAGTTTGCGCAAACCTGGCCGGCAGATGTGCACCTAGTTGGTAAAGATATTTTGCGATTCCACGCCGTTATTTGGCCAGCGATGTTAATGGCGGCAAAGGTAGCAACACCAAAGAAAATATTTGCTCATGGTTGGTTGTTAGTAGGCGGTGAGAAAATGTCAAAGAGTAAATTAACTGGCATTGCACCTCGAGACATCACTAAAGATTTTGGTGTAGATGCGTTTCGTTATTACTTCCTAAGAGCCATTCCATTTGGCACCGACGGTTCATTTTCTTGGGAGGACATGTCAGCTAGATATACCAGTGAATTAGCTAATGATTTTGGCAATTTAGCCTCCAGATTAATTGCGATGATTGAAAAGTACTGTAACAACACAATTCCACCTGTTGCCAAAGAGGATTCACTGGCAAAACAATTAGCGCAAACTGTTACTCAAGCAGATGCTGCAATGTGCGAGCTGGATTTTCAAGGTGGCATTAATGTCATCATGGATTTCTGTAAACGAATTAATGGTTATGTCACAGAAACTGAACCTTGGAAGGTTGCCAAAGAGGATTCACGAAAAGCTGAACTGGATGCAATTTTATATAACACCGCAGAGTCATTGCGCGCGCTTGCTGTTTTACTACATCCAGTTATGCCAGAAACTACGGAGAAACTTTGGGAATCATTGGGCGCGAATGCATCAATCGGAAAAATTTCTGCACAAAAAATTGCTGATGTTGCAAAGTGGGGACAACTTCCATCTGGCAGTAAGGTTACAAAAACACCAGTTCTCTTTCCAAGGTTAGAAGAGATTAAATAGATGGCTGATCGCCATAATCGCGATATTGATCGACCTGTAGCTCCACTGCCAGCACCACTAAAAACTAATACTGTTGATGCACATGCGCATTTAGAATTAATTCATAACTGCGAAGCAGACTCACCACTAATTAAAGAAATATTAGATGAAGCTGCAAGTGTTGGAGTAGATCGTATTGTTCAGGTTGGTTATTCAGCTCAACAATCAATTTGGTCGGTTAAATGCGCAGAAAGTTTTCCGGGTCGAGTTTTGGCTGCTGTTGCATTGCATCCAAATGAAGCACCAGTTGTTGAAGATCTTGAGAAGGATTTATCAATTATCGAGGAGCTGGCAAAGCAGCCACGCGTTCGGGCAATTGGCGAAACTGGATTAGATTTTTTTAGAACGCAACCAGAATTGCAGGATAAACAAAAGTACTCATTTCGCCGGCATATCCAGATCGCTAAAGATCACAACAAAGCATTAGTTATTCATGATCGAGATGCACATCGCGCCGTTTTAGATACATTAAAAGAAGTAGGAGCGCCCGAAAAAACCATTTTTCACTGCTTCTCTGGAGATGTAGAAATGGCTAGAGAATGTATTGAAAATGGTTACATACTTTCATTTGCTGGAACTATGACATTTAAAAATGCGCCAGCATTGCGAGAGGCGGTTAAGTTAGTCCCGATTGAATTATTGTTAGTAGAGACTGATTCACCATTCTTAGCACCGATGCCAAATCGTGGCGCTTTAAATACACCGGCTCAAATTCCAAACACATTACGTGCCATGGCTGCCGAACGCGGTGAGTCAGAGGATTACTTAGCTGCAGCAATTGCAGAAAATGCGGTTAGATTATTTGGCAGCTTTAATTGAGTAATTTATTAGGCGCAGCCGAAATACGTGAACTTGCGGCGTTGCTAGATTTAAAGCCAACTAAAAAATTAGGTCAAAACTTTGTAGTAGATGCAAATACTTGTCGCAAGATTGTGAAGTTAGCTGATGTTTCAAAATCAGATGTTGCCTTAGAAATTGGGCCAGGACTGGGTTCATTAACATTGGCGCTACTTGAAGCAAGTAAAGCTGTAATTGCGATCGAGATTGATAAACGATTGGCTAATCAATTACCGGCAACTGTAGCTAAACACGGATTTGCAGCTGAGAATTTACAGGTGATAAATCAAGATGCCATGCAGGTAAGTAATTTACCTACTTTAAATCCACTACCAACAGTGTTAGTTGCAAACTTGCCATACAACGTTTCAGTTCCAGTCCTATTGAATTTACTTGAACATTTTCCAAGCATTAAATGTGGCGTGGTAATGGTACAAAGTGAGGTTGCCGAACGTCTGGTAGCAAAGGCAAATAACAAGGAGTATGGATCACCAACTGTTAAAAGTAATTGGTGGGCTGATTTAACTTGGGCTGGTCCTGTAAGCAGATCTGTTTTTTGGCCAGTGCCCAATGTGGATTCAGCTTTAGTTAGATTTGATCGCCACCCACCTTTGGGTTCAGAAGAACTTCGCATAAAAACTTTTAAAGTGATCGACCATGCTTTTGCGAAACGACGCAAAATGATGCGAAGTGCGATCAGTGAATTATTTGGCGGCTCAGCTCCTGCCGAACAAGCGTTAATAAGTGCAGGTATTGATCCAACTATCCGCGGTGAGGCCTTAACGGTTCAGCAATTTAGCCAGATTGCCCAGCAAATTTCTTAAGTAAGCAATACGCTTTCTATATATGAAATCTCATGGAGTAGTAACTCGCGTACCTGGAAAAGTTAATTTACAACTTTCAGTCGGCCCACTTGGTAGTGATGGTTTTCATGAAGTAACAACGGTTTTTCAAGCTATTTCCTTATTTGATGATGTAACAGTTTCAGAAGGTGTTTCGAAATCTGGCGTAACTATTTCTGTTACTGGTCAAACCGCACATGGTGTTCCAGCAGATGCAAGCAACTTGGCAATTCGCGCCGCTAATTTAATGATTAAAGAGTATGAAGTACCGGCAGATTTAGAAATAAAATTAAAGAAGGAGATTCCAGTTGCTGGCGGAATGGCTGGCGGAAGTGCTGATGCCGCTGGCGTGATTGTTGGATTGGATTCATTTTATGAATTGGGATTATCCAGAGATGAAATGGAAAAAATAGCTTCACAAATTGGTAGCGATGTACCATTTTCAATTTCTGGTGGTGTGGCAATCGGCACCGGTCGCGGTGATCAAATTACGCCTGCACTTGCCAAAGGAAGTTACACCTGGGTATTAGCTTTATCTAATCAAGGATTATCAACACCTGCGGTATATCAAGAATGCGATCGATTGCGCGAAGGTTTATCAATTGCATCTCCACAAGTAAGTGAAGTATTAATGCAGGCATTACGTGCTGGAGATGCCAAAGCATTAGGAAAAGCGCTATCAAATGATTTACAAGCAGCTGCATGTTCACTTCGTCCAGCACTTCGTTTAGTTTTAGATGTCGGAATTGATTACGGCGCACTTGGCGGAATAGTTTCTGGATCTGGACCAACGGTGGCATTTTTGGTATCAGATGAGGAACATGCCATGGATTTAACTGTTGCATTAAGTGCAAGTGGTGTTGTTTCATCTATCGCAAGAGCGGTTGGCCCCGCTCATGGCGCACGAATTATTGAAAGTTTTTAAATTCCCTTGTTATAAGGGATAATTCAGGTTCCGCCATTGTGTAGTGGCTAGCACATGAGCCTTTGAAGCTCAGGGTCCAGGATCGATACCTGGTGGCGGAGCCACCAAACTAACACCAACAAACTAACAAGGGTTAGGAGATCAAAGTGAGCAAAGTAGAACTTACGATCGTCCTAGCAGCGGGTGAAGGCACCCGAATGAAATCTAAAACTGCAAAAGTCTTACATTCAATTGCTGGTCGTTCCATAATTGAAAATGTTTTAACTGCGGTTGAACCTTTAAATCCAAAATCTTTATCTGTTGTCGTTGGCGCACATAGGCAAGAAGTAGAAGCGCATTTGCAACAGATCGCGCCAAAAGCTAAAGCAATTTTTCAAGAGAACCGAAATGGAACCGGTGGCGCAGTTCAATTAGCGCTCGCAGAACACAATGGCGATGGCGCCGTATTAATTTTGGCTGGCGATACACCACTTCTAACATCTAAAACTCTCTCTGAATTTGTAGAAGCCCATATCACTTCAAAAAATTCTGCCTCTGTTCTTACAGCGCTTCTTCCAGACCCAACGGGTTACGGCCGAATTGTGCGCGGTGAAAACAACACAGTGGCAAAAATCGTTGAACAGCGCGATGCCAACGAGTTGGAAATTGAAATTGATGAGATTAATACTGGTGTATATATCTTTGATCTGTCCCAACTTCGCGAAGTTATATCTAAACTGCAAAGTAATAATTCGCAGAAGGAGCTTTACTTAACTGATGTTATTGGATTAATCACAAATTCGGGCAAGAAAGTAAGTGCTGTTCTTTCTAATGATTACACCGAAACCCTTGGAATTAATGATCGATCTCAACTTGCTGAGTGTGCAGCTTTAATGCAGGACCGGATCAACCATCAACATATGTTAAATGGCGTAACAATTTTGGATCCAACAACAACTTGGATTGATGCCAACGTAAAAATAGAAAGTGATGTTGTTATTTATCCTGGCAGTGCGATATCCGGAAATAGCATTATCGCCAGTGGCGCCGTGATCGGACCAAGAACAACATTAGTAAATTGCGAAGTTGCTGCAGATGCAACTGTTTTAGAAAGTTTTGCAACTGATTCAAAGGTCGGTAAATCGGCGAAGGTTGGACCGTACTCCTATTTAAGGGCTGGCACTGTGCTAGCTGAAGAAGCAAAAATTGGCGCATATGTTGAAACAAAAAATTCAACAATTGGTAAAGGTTCAAAGGTGCCACATCTTTCATATGTGGGGGATGCGCAAATTGGTGAAGGAAGCAATATCGGCGCAGCCACAATCTTTGTAAATTATGATGGCGAGAATAAGCATCAAACCAAGGTAGGAAACCAGGTTCGAATTGGCAGTGACACAATGTTGGTTGCTCCCGTTTCAATCGGTGACGGCGCCTACACCGCAGCCGGATCTGTTATTAATGAAGATGTCCCAGCAGGTGCGATTGGAATTGGCCGCGCTCGTCAAACAAATATCTTGGGTTGGGTTCTTCGGAAACGAAAAGGAAGTAAATCAGCAGATGCGGCGAAAAATGCTGGTGCTAGTGAATAATCGCCAACTAGTAGAGTTCAACTTATAACCACTGCAAAACCAGATGGAAATGAAGGGGGATACAAAATGAATGAAATCCGCTTATCCTCCGAAAAACGTTTGCGCTTATTTACCGGTCGCGCATATCCAGAGTTAGCAGATGAGGTTGCAGCAGAACTCGGTATTCCAATTACACCAACTTCAGCATATGACTTTGCAAATGGTGAAATATTTGTTCGATTTGAAGAGAGCGTTCGTGGAAGTGACGCATTTGTAATTCAAAGTCACAGCGCGCCAGTTAATAAACAAATCATGGAGCAATTGATTATGGTGGATGCATTAAAGCGTGCATCAGCAAAGCGAATTACAGTTGTTGCACCGTTTTATGGATATGCCCGCCAAGATAAAAAACATCGCGGTCGGGAACCAATTTCAGCGCGATTGATGGCAGATCTTTTCAAGACTGCCGGTGCTGATCGATTGATGTGCGTTGATCTACATACATCACAAATTCAAGGTTTCTTCGATGGTCCAGTTGATCACTTATTTGCACTTCCACTATTGACAAATTATGTAGGAAGTAAAGTAGATCGAAAGAATTTAGTAATTGTTTCACCAGACTCTGGTCGCGTTCGCGTTGCAGAACGTTGGAGCGAAATGCTAGGCGGAACTTCAATTGCATTCATTCACAAGACTCGTGATCCACGTATTCCAAATGAATCAACAACCGGCAAGGTGGTTGGTGATGTAAAGGGAATGACCTGCGTAGTAATCGATGACATGATCGATACCGCTGGAACTATTACTAAGGCGGTAGATGCATTAATCGAAGCTGGCGCTAAGGATGTAATCATTGCGGCAACTCACGCAGTTTTATCGGGACCAGCTATTGATAGATTAAAGAAATCTCGTGTATCTGAAGTAGTTGTCACAAATACATTGCCAATTCCAGAAGAAAGCCGCTTTGATAATTTAACAGTGCTTTCAATTGCGCCACTTCTGGCCCGTGCAATTAAAGAAGTTTTTGAAGATGGTTCTGTAACTAGCCTCTTCGATGGTCATAGCTAAACCAAACCAACACGGATTTGTCCTTTTTCACCCTCTCCCGCTAACCTACGGTCTCTAAGTTCCGCGAGGGATAAAACCGTTATCGAGGGAGAAGTAAAATGGCTGAAATTTCAATTAAGGGCGCACGCCGTACCGAATTTGGTAAAGGTGCATCGCGCAGAGCTCGCCGTGATGGATTTATTCCGGCGGTAATTTATGGTCATGGAGAGAAGCCACAACATGTGCAGCTTCCTTCTCGCGAACTAGGTGTCGCACTTAAAACTTCTAACGTTTTGATTGATGTTGTATTAGATGATCACACTGAATTAACTCTTCCTAAATCTGTTTCACGTGATCCATTAACTGGATTACTTGAACATATCGATTTAGTAATTGTTCGTCGTGGTGAAAAAGTTGTTGTTTCTGTTCCAGTTCATACTGAAGGTAAGTACGATCAAGATGGTATTTTGGAAAATGTTAATACATCTATCGAGGTTGAAGCAGATGTAACAAATATTCCAAGCTTCCTTGTATTAAGCATGGAAGGTTTGGCTGCGGGCGAATCTCTATCTGCCGACAAGGTTGTCCTTCCTGCTGGTGTAACACTTGTCAGCGATCCAAAGATGACAGTTGTTCACTTATCTGTTCGTTCGGCTGAGGTTGAAGAGGTTGCAGTTGTTGCCGCTCCTGTTGAAGGTGCTGAAGGCGCTGCCGCTGCTACTCCAGCTGAAGGTGAAGCAGCTAAGGACGATAAGAAGTAAGCAACCGCTAGCCTTAACTTATGGCAGCACGTTGGTTAGTAATTGGACTTGGTAACCCAGGTTCTGAGTATGAAAAAACACGGCACAATATTGGGCAACTTTTGCTTGCCGAATTATCAAATGGCAATAAATTTTCAGCTCACAAATCTCGGATGGAAATTTGTGAAGTTCGTGCTGGTGAAAATACTTTAGTTTTAGCAAAATCTCGTGGCTTTATGAATGAAACCGGTGGGCCAGCCAAAGCATTAGCTGATTTTTACAAAATTCCAACTGATCAAATAATTGTCGCCCATGATGAATTAGATCTGCCATTTAATGCTCTTCGTTTAAAACTTGGCGGTGGCGATAATGGCCATAACGGATTGAAATCCCTAACTTCATCACTTGGAAGTGCTGATTACTTTCGAATCAGAATGGGTATTGGTCGCCCGCAAGGTCAACAAGATCCTGCCGACTTTGTTTTAAAACAATTTGCAAGTGCAGAAAAGAAAGAGTTAGCAGAGTTTATTACCCGATGTGCTGATGCGGTTCTGGCATTAGTGGCCGATGGACTAAATAAAGCGCAAACTAACTTTAATAATTAATCAACCAGTATTTCGAAGTCCGGCGGCAACTCCATTAATTGTTAGTAATAATGCTCTGGTAAGTAATGGATCAGGAGCGGATTGAGCTCTAACCTGTTTAAGTAGTGAAACTTGTAGAAGCTGCAGTGGCGCTAAATAAGTATCTCTAACCGCTAGTGTGCGGGCCAAAATAGGTTGATTTCCTAGAATTTCACTCTTGCTTGTTAAGGCCAGCAACTCGGCAACTGTTAATTCAAACTCTCGCTTTATCTCTTCAAAAATTGGATAAAGTTTTGGCTCGACTAAAGCCTGTACATAGCGCTGAGCAATTTCTAAATCAGTTTTAGCAATTGTCATTTCTACATTACTGATAAAGGTTCGGAAAAAATGCCAATTATTTAATAACTCTTTTAATAGCTTTTCATTCCCAGCTTCTCGAGCCGCCTTTAAACCCGATCCAACGCCATACCAACCAGGAACAATTTGTCTTGATTGGGTCCAGCCAAATACCCACGGAATGGCTCTAAGTGAAGATAATCCAGCAGTGGCATCTGGTCGGCGAGAAGGCCGTGATCCTAAGAATAGGTTTCCTAATTGTTCAACCGGCGTTGATTGATAAAAATATGTTGGAAGATCTGGTTGATCAACTAGATTTCGATAAGCCTTAAATGCGGCATCACTTATTAAATCCATACAAGAATCCCACGAGCTAAGGGCATTGCTGCTTTGTCTTGGCTTTCTATTTAAAACCGTGGCTTCTAATGATGCGGCAATTGTTAACTCTAAATTCTCTTTTGCAAGTGCTGGTAAGCCGTACTTATCTGAAATGACTTCACCTTGCTCAGTCATTTTTATTTGACCGTCAATGGATCCCCAAGGAAGTGCGATTAATGCATCATAAGTTGGACCGCCACCTCTTCCAACTGATCCACCTCTTCCATGAAACAATCGCAATTTAACACCGTGCTTAATTGCAACATCTCGCAACTTGCGTTGTGCTTTATGGATTTCCCACTGGCTAGTTGTAATTCCAGCATCCTTATTTGAATCTGAGTAACCAAGCATTACCTCTTGGATATCCCCTCTTAATCTAACAATTTCGCGATACTGCGGGTTGTTCAGTAAGTTTTCTAAAATTAAATCAGCAGATCTAAGTTCAGCAACTGTTTCTAATAATGGTGCAAACCCAATCTGCGCAAATTTATTATTCTCCGCTAATGAGATTAAACCGGCGTACTTGCCAATTAACGCTGCAGCCAGCACATCATCTGCAGATTTAGTCATTGAAATTATGTAGGTTTCAATAACTTCTGGCCCAAATCTTTTAATTAAATCATTTATTGCCACAAAGGTAGCGAGTGTTTTTTTCGCTGGATCATCTAGCTTTGTTAAATCTGGATTTTTGGAGTTTGTTAACTCTTTGCCTATTAAAGTTAAATTAAAATCACCGATTACTTGCTCTAGTAAAGATCTATGGGCATCAGAATGTTCACGAATATCCATAGTGGCATGTGTTAAACCAAAGGCGGTGATTGCTCTGGTTAAGCGCTCCAATAAACCACCTGCAATTAATTCACCATTGTGCTGCAGAAGTGAATCTCGCATTATGGTGAAATCAGATAGTAATTCTGCAGTGTCTTTGTAATCTCGGCCAGGTGCATGTGGCAATGCGCCACGATGTCTGGCTTGGGTAATTAGTAATTTATGACGAATCGCAGTTGCTTTTAATCGGTATGGCTCTTCAATATTTATTCGACGAAAACGTTCCTCGATCTCGGGTAATAATTCTAGATCTTGTGAAACTGAATCTAAAAGTTGTTGAGAGACCCCGGCTAATTTGGTAGAAACAGAAAGGGCCTGACGTAGCTCATCTAATAGATGAATTATGGTTCTAGTAAAATGTGCATTTTGCAGCAAGATGGCAGATTTTGTTACATCGGCGGTGATATTTGGATTACCATCGCGATCACTACCAATCCAAGTACCAAAACTTAATGGCCGAGATGTGATTGGTACATCAACACCAATTCGTTTCAACTCATTTTTAAATTGATCTAATATGTCTGGAACGGTGAATTCAAATAATTCATCTAAGTAATAAAGGGAATTAACCGCCTCATCTAAAGGCTCTGGTTGTCCCAGTCTTAATTCATCTGTTTGCCAAAGCAAATCAACCGCTTCAGCTAATCTTGAATTTCTAATGGAGTTTTCCGGCTGATCAAGTAATTCGGAGATAGTAGTTAACTTACTTAAAACTGATCGACGAGCAGCTTCGGTTGGGTGCGCAGTAAATACTGGTCGCACTGAGAAATTACTGAGCCACTTTCTTAACTCTTCAATCGTGAACTCATTATTTGCTAATGATTTTTCAATATTAGTTACAGCTTGGCTAATCCAGGTACCACCTGCATGTTGTTGTTTTGATAACACCTTAACGCGATCTACTTGTTCGGCAACATTTGCTAAGTTGAAATAAGTGCTAAATGCCCTTACCAAGGAGACCGTTCTTTCTACCGATAAATTGCTTAATGCCTCATCTGGCTTGCCTTCCCGCACAGATAGGCGAACTGATTCAACCAAGTTAAGAAGTTCATCACCTTCCTGCCTAGCAAGTGTCTCGCCAAGCAGATCTGCTAATCGGCGCACATCATTACGCAGCGCTGAATTATCAGAGTTCATGGCTTAATCATTACAGGTTTTCTTAGGTTTCTACTACGAATTAATTGATCTAGAATTTACCTATTCACCCCCCTTCTTTTAGAAGCGGGGGTAACTGGCGTTACAGCCAATAACAGCCAATAAAAGCTAAGTACTACCAGTTAAAGCGAATGAATACCGAAAAGATTGTCAGGAGGTGTTTACATGATCAAGCAAGTTAATCAATTGGCGTTGCCGATTAGTAAATACCTAAAAGAAAATGCCAACTTAATAGCACCGTTATCAACTCACTCTTTGCTAGCTGCAACTTTTGTAGATCAAAATCCAACTGATAAACCACTTTTGTTAGTCACAACATCTACTAGAAAAGCCGATGAGCTATCTGCAGAAATAAGTAGTTATCTAATCAATGATCTCGTTACCAATTTTCCACCCTGGGAAACTTTGCCGCATGAAAGATTAAGTCCGAAAAGTGACACAATCACCGCTAGATTCAAATCATTAAATGCCATTGAATCTGGTGCAAGTAAGGTAATTGTTACTTCGATTAGAGCATTACTGCAACCCATAATTGAAAATGATTTAAAGGCTAATCAAATTTATCTAGCACCTAACAAAAATTATCTAATGAATAAATTAATAGCTAATTTATCAAAATTTGGATTTTCTCGAGCTGATTTAGTAGAGCGCAGAGGCGAGTTTGCAGTTAGAGGCGGGATCGTTGATCTTTTCCCAGCCGATCAAGAACATCCGATCAGAGTTGATTACTTTGGCGATGAGATCGAAGAGATATCCTATTTTTCAATCTCAGATCAACGTAGTCTTTCCAGAATTGAATCTGTAGTTATTTATCCTTGTCGGGAATTAATCATTGATGAAAAAATCAAATCACAAGCACGTTTACTTGGCGAAAAATTTCCGCAATTACGAGAGTTAACCGAAAAAATTGAAGAAGGCATTTACTTCGAGGGCATCGAATCCTTATCGGCTGGCTTAATAGAATCACATAAATCTCTCATAGATTATCTGCCAAATAATTCGCAGATCTGGTTTATCGACGAACCGAGAATTACATCTAGAGCTGTTGATTTGCTACAAACTAATCAGGAGTTCTTGGAGGCTGCTTGGTCTAATTTGGCGTGGAGTGATCAAGTAATTAAGCAAGCGCCACTTGATTTAACAAATGAGTTGGACAAAGGCGGGTTTTATAAATTAGCGCAAATCGAAGAGCTTATGCAGAGGCGCAAAATTGAAAGTAAATCTCTGAATTTATATACAACAAATCCAGATGAGGTTGAGATTAATTTCCTCAGCGAAATTGAATCTTTTGGCAATAAGTTTGATGAAGCTATCTCCCAAATAAAGAATTGGTTTGCAGAGGGGTATCTGGTAACTTTTTCAGCACCCGGTGCTGGCACGCTTAAACGTTTCAGCGAGTTACTAAATAATGCTGATATACCAAATCAGATTGGTGCCTTGGCAGGTAGCGAAAAATTAGTAGGTTTATTGCAATCTGCAATCGCAAATGGGTTTATAAGTGAAAAATACAAAGTTGTTTTAATCACGGAAAAAGATATTTCTGGCCAGCGGGCTTCGGATAAAGATTTAGCGCGAATGCCTTCACGTCGCAAAAAAGCTATTGATCCATTGTTACTAATAGCTGGAGATTATGTTGTTCATGAGCAACATGGTGTTGGTCGATATGTAGAGTTAATTAATCGAAGTATTGGTGGCGTTTCAAGAGAGTATTTAGTTTTAGAGTACGCCGCTTCAAAGCGCGGTCAACCGGCAGATAAATTATTTGTGCCAACCGATACATTAGAACAGGTCACAAAGTATGTTGGTGGTGAGGCTCCGGCATTGCATCGAATCGGTGGCGCAGATTGGCAAAGTACTAAACGAAAAGCTCGCAAAGCGGTAAAACAAATTGCTGCAGAATTAATTAGGTTGTATGCCGCACGAATGAGTTCACCTGGTTTTGCATTTTCTCCTGACACAACTTGGCAAAAAGAGTTAGAAGCAACATTTCCTTTTGTAGAAACCATTGATCAACAGGCAACAATCGATGAAGTAAAACATGACATGGAACAACCTCATCCTATGGATCGCATAGTTTGTGGCGATGTCGGTTATGGCAAAACTGAAATTGCTGTGCACGCAGCCTTTAAAGCGGTACAAGATGGAAAACAAGTTGCCATACTTGTTCCAACAACATTACTTGTGCAACAGCATTTCAATACATTTTCAACAAGATACTCCGGCTTCCCTATTAAATTGGCCGCACTTTCTCGATTTAATACCGCAAGTGAAAGTAAGGCAATTGTTGCCGGACTCGCATCGGGTGAAATTGATATTGTTATTGGTACACATCGATTGCTTTCAAAAGATATCCATTTTCGAGATCTAGGTTTATTAGTAGTAGATGAAGAACAACGTTTCGGTGTTGAACATAAAGAGGAGTTAAAAAAGGCGCGGACAAATGTGGATGTTTTAGCAATGTCTGCAACACCAATTCCCAGAACTCTAGAAATGGCAATTACTGGTATTCGTGAAATGTCGAATATAACAACACCACCAGAGGAAAGGCATCCAGTCCTTACTTATGTTGGAGCATATGATGAAAAACAGGTAACAGCGGCAATACATAGAGAGTTGTTGCGAGATGGTCAAGTATTTTTCATACACAATCGAGTTGAAAGTATTGAAGCGGTAGCAGAGCGATTAAAAAAATTACTTCCAGAACTTCGAATTGGTATCGCACATGGGCAGATGAATGAACGGGTTTTGGAAGAGGTAATTCTTGGGTTTTGGAATCGAGAGTTTGATTTACTTCTATGTACCACCATTATTGAAAGTGGAATTGATATTCCAAATGCCAACACATTAATCGTAGATCGATCTGATTTATTTGGATTATCGCAACTACATCAATTACGTGGTCGAGTTGGAAGAAGCCGAGAGCGCGCTTATGCATACTTTTTATATCCAACCGATAAACCGATAACTGAGTTAGCGCATGATCGATTAACCACAATTGCAACCAACACCGATCTTGGCGCTGGCATGCAGGTTGCTTTAAAGGATTTAGAAATACGAGGTGCTGGCAACTTACTTGGTGGTGAACAATCTGGTCATATTGCAGAGGTTGGCTTTGATCTTTATATGCGAATGGTTTCAGATGCAGTAGAAGAGTTTAAGAGTGGGTACTTTGAAGAGACACCAAAGAAAATTGATTGCAAAGTTGAATTACCAATAAATGCACACCTACCAGTTGAATATATTGAAGCAGAACGGTTACGACTTGATTTATACCGACGTATTGCCGATGCTGAAAATGATGAAGTATTGATGGAGATAAAAGCGGAATTACAGGATCGATTTGGTGAACTTCCGGAGCCAGTAAATGAGTTACTAGCTGTTGCATCCTTAAGAATTTTTGCAAAACAGCTTGGCATTACTGATATCGCGATGGCTGGTAAGAATCTTCGGGTGGCACCTGTGGTTTTGCCAGAGTCGGCACAAATTAAATTAAATCGACTATATCCAGGTTCGATTTATAAATCGGCTAGTGAAACCATCTTGATCACTCGCCCACAACGGCCAAATTGGATTGAAGCGGGTCAGGTAGGAGATACTTCTACCCTTGCTTGGGTCGATTCGATTCTTAAGAATTTAATTCAACCGCTAACTATTACCAAGAGATAAAGGATGCAATTGCTAATGAAGTTAAGAAATTTTAAGAAGTTATCTATCGGATTAGCTGTTGTATTTTTGCTAACTGCCTGTGGCCAAATGGGTTCTGGCGTAACAATTGGCAAAACTGAAGTTTCATCCGCACAGATTCAAAAATATGTAGATGAAATCTTGGCTGAACGCGCAAAGGTTGATACCTCTCAAATGAATTTAGATTCTGGCGCATCATTACTGCGCACTCAAGCGCAATTTCAAATCATTTCTACAGTATTAGATCAAGTTATTTTAGATAAGAAAATAACTGTAACGCCAGCAGATGTTGCTGCCCGTCGTGCGGACATTGTTACTCAAGTTGGCGGCGAGTCCGAGCTCCCAACAGCATTGGTTTCAGCAAGCCTGGCACCATCAAATCTTGATAAGTATTTAAAAATTATTTTAATCTCAGAAAAATTAAATGAGGTTGTAGTTTCTGAAGGTGCTACGGCAGAAACTGCCGGCGATGTTGTAACTAAATTAGTAACTGACACTGCGAAGAAATTAGGCGTTACTGTAAATTCTCGTTACGGAAAGTGGAATGAAAGTACCGCCACTATTGAAGAGGCCGATAACACCAGCGGTGCCGTAACACCAGTTCCTTAAGAAAATAAATAGTTGAGCTCTCAACTTATTCGCTTACGCCAGGTGATGGATAAACTCCGATCACCTGGTGGTTGCCCTTGGGATGCTGAACAAGATCACAACACATTGCTCAAGTATTTACTTGAAGAGTCATATGAATTTATCGAAGCGGTTGAAGACAAAGACCGATCAGCAATGCAGGAAGAGCTAGGTGATTTGTTATTGCAGGTTTTCTTCCATTCAAGAATTGCAGAAGAGGATCAGAATTCACCATTTGATATCGAAGATGTAGCAAGAAGTATTGCGGATAAATTAGAGCGTCGTCACCCACATGTTTTTGGTGATACCAAGGTTAAAAATAGTGATGAAGTTCTAGAAAATTGGGAGAAACAAAAAGCAACTGAAAAAGGCCGAACATCTGCAATTGAAGGTATTCCACTGGGACAACCTGCATTGCCATTAGTTTCCAAATTACTTTATCGCTCAGAAAAGCTGGATTTTCAAGTTGAGATTGAAAAAGAAATTCAAATTAACAAAAATATTAATGCTGATCAATTCGGCAAATTACTGCTTGGCATAATCGCACAAGCAGTTGAACTTGGCATCGATCCAGAAGCGGCATTACGAAGTGCTGCAAAGGGCTTAATCAGCGATATCCAAGAGCAGGAGCAAGGTAGAATTACCTCATAATTTCAATTACTTAACGGTTTAGGAGATTTAAATGGCGATAATCGAAACCATTCATGCCCGAGAAATTCTGGACTCTCGTGGAAATCCAACTGTTGAAGTTGAAGTTGTTTTAGATGATGGCAGCACAGCTCGCGCAGCAGTACCAAGCGGGGCATCAACAGGTGCATTTGCAGCAGCAGAGTTACGTGATGAAGGAAAACGCTATTTAGGTAAAGGCGTAGAAAATGCAGTTAAAAATGTAAATGAAAAAATTGCGCCAATTATTTGTGGATTTGATGCACAAGATCAGCGATTAATTGATGACGAGATGATCGCATTAGATGGCACAAAAAATAAATCTAAGTTAGGCGCGAATGCAATCTTAGGAGTTTCCCTAGCAACTGCTCGAGCCGCAGCTGAAAGTAGCGATCTTTCATTTTTTAAATATATTGGTGGACCAACTGCGCATACATTGCCAGTACCAATGATGAATATTTTAAATGGTGGCGCACATGCTGATACCAACGTAGATATTCAAGAGTTCATGGTGGCACCTATAGGGGCGGCAACTTTTAAAGAGTCATTGCGTTGGGGAGCCGAGATTTATCACAGTTTAAAATCTGTTTTAAAGAAACAAGGTTTAGCAACCAGTATTGGCGATGAAGGCGGCTTTGCACCAAATCTAGCTAGTAACCGTGCCGCACTAGATTTAATTTTAGAGGCGGTTGATAAAGCTGGTTTTAAAGCAGGCAAAGATATTGCACTTGCAATGGATGTTGCAGCGACTGAGTTTCATGAAAATGGAAAATATAATTTTGAAGGTAAGCAATTAACTTCAGATGAAATGATTGCTTATTACGCTGAATTGGTAAGTTCTTATCCATTGGTTTCAATTGAGGATCCATTAGATGAGGATGATTGGGATGGTTGGAAGAAGATGACCGCTCAACTTGGCGATAAAATTCAAATAGTTGGCGATGATTTATTTGTTACCAACCCAGAGCGACTTTCTAAAGGCATTGCAAATCAAACAGCTAATGCGTTGCTGGTTAAAGTTAATCAAATTGGAACATTAACTGAAACTATGGATGCAGTAGCCCTTGCCCATCGAAGTGGATACCGCTCAATGATGAGCCATCGTTCTGGTGAAACTGAGGACACAACAATTGCAGATTTAGCTGTCGCGTTAGAGTGCGGACAAATCAAAACGGGTGCACCTGCTCGATCTGAGCGAGTTGCTAAATACAATCAATTACTTCGCATTGAAGAAGAGTTAGCGGATGCTGCAATTTATGCTGGGCGAAAAGCATTTCCCAGATTTAACGGGTAATTTTGAGCAGAAAATTCTTTGCGGCTAATTTAATTTCAGCTAGTCGGAAAAAGATCAAAGGTGAGTTAAAACGTCAAGGCTTATCTAATCGTGCATTAATTGTTGGGGTTATTTTATTTATTTTGGCGGTCACAATTGCACCACCGTTGCAACATTACTTTAACCAGAAAGCACAGATAAACTCTTTAAGATCGCAGTTACAAGATAATCAAGCAATGCTTGATGCTGCCGCAAAAGAGTTAGCGCAGTGGAATGATCCAGAGTATGTAGCAAGCCAAGCACGAGCTAGATTGCATTATGTATTTCCGGGTGAGCGTCAGTACATAGTTTTAGATGAAAACTCTGGCGAGGTAACCCCGGATGGCACAAAGGTTTCAGAGCAATTTCCAGTTGGCATTCCTTGGTACTCAAGATTAATCTCATCGATTACAAGTACAAATGTGAATCCTTAAATGGAGAAGGCCACCCCCGAAGATTTAAAGATAGTTGCGGCGCAATTACAACGCACACCAAGAGATGTGTATGGCGTTGGGCATCGCTGTCCATGTGGGGCTGTTGATGTTGTTGAAACCCCGCCACGTTTAGCAGATGGCACCCCCTTTCCTACTTTTTATTACGCAACCTGTCCAAAATTAACTGGCGCAATTTCAACATTGGAAAGTTCTGGATTGATGGGCGAGATGAATGAGCGATTGCAATCAGATCCAGAGTTATCCGGTGCTTATCAAGCAGCACATTTAGATTATGAAGCAGCACGGGATGCAGTTGCCAGGGAGTTAAATCTGCAAGTACCAGAGTTGATTGGAACTACCGCCGGAGGTATGCCAGATCGAGTTAAATGTTTGCACTCACTAATTGCGCATTCATTAGCAGCTGGCGAAGGTGTTAATCCATTAGGAGATGAAGCTTTGGCCAAACTTCCAAAGTGGTGGTTATCTAAACCATGTAGTGAAATTGCAAACTTGCTGGAACAATCATGAGTCGGGTGGCCGCAATTGATTGTGGAACTAATTCAATTCGATTATTAATTGCCGACATTACAGATGGCAAGTTTAGAGAAATCATTCGCGAGATGGAGATTGTTCGTCTTGGCCAAGGTGTTGATAAAACAAACTCCTTTCACCCAGATGCAATAAGTAGAACTCTTGCCGCAACTGAAAAATTCACCTCATTAATTAAAAGCAAAGGTGTTGAAAAAATTCGCTTTTGTGCAACCTCTGCAACTAGGGATGCAAGTAATCGCAACCTATTTATTGATGGCGTTCGAGATATCTTAGGAATCGAAGTTGAAGTCATTCCCGGCGAGGAGGAGGCCACCCTTTCATTTCTAGGTGCAACTAAAGAGTTAGATCAACAGCAGGCACCATTTCTAGTTGTAGATATTGGTGGCGGTTCCACTGAATTTGTAATTGGAAGTGATCAAGTAAGTGCGGCAAAAAGTGTAAATATTGGTTGTGTTCGCATGAGCGAGCGACATCTGAATCAACAGCCACCAACAAGTGCGCAAATTCAATCTGCCATCATTGATATTGATAAAGCTATTGCAGAAGCCGCCGCAGTTGTGCCAATAACTACAGCGCAAACTTTGGTTGCAGTTGCTGGAACGGCTACCACTGTTGCCGCTGCGGCATTAGATCTTGCAGAGTATGACCGTTATGCAATTCATCTTTCTAGAATTTCGGCGGAGAAAGTTCATAAAGTTGCGGCAATGTTTCAAAGATTAACAAGAGATGAGATTGCTAAATTAGGTTATATGCACTCTGGAAGAGTTGATGTAATTACTGCGGGCGCACTAGTTTTATCAAGAGTTATGGCAGCAACCGGTGCTACTGAATTTGTCGCATCAGAATCAGATATTCTCGATGGAATAGCGTGGAAATTGGCTGGTGAATAGTTGAGCAAAAAGACGGGTAGATTTACCCCCTGAAGATTCGCCCCTGTAGCCCAATGGCAGAGGCATGCGACTTAAAATCGCACAAGTGTGGGTTCGACCCCCACCGGGGGCACGCTCATCTTCAGATAGGTATCAGCAAGATTTAAGCAATTACTAGCCCGTACAGATGGCACTTGGAATTTCCGATAGTTAATATCTGTTACACCTGCACCAGAAAAAACTGACCAAAACAACAAGGAGAAAAATGCAAAGTTCCAACCCGGTACTTGGTAAAGCGTTTAATCAACCAAATACTTCTGTTTCACAAAACTCTTATCAAGAGTTAGAACAGAAATTTAATTCACCAGCTGCTTCATCAATGCGCACAGGCCGCATGACTATTGAAGATGTTGTAGCGAAAACAGGATTTCTATTTGCCATCTTGGTTGTTGTAGGAGCAGTTGCATGGAGTGCAAACCTAGGCATGGGCGCTGTAATGCTCGGCTTCTTAGGTGCATTTGGCCTTGCAATGGCGATCTCTTTCTCTAAAAGTATTAAGCCAGGTTTGGTAATTGCATATGCAGCACTTGAAGGATTAGCACTTGGCACAATCTCTCATTACTACGAATCTGCTTATCCAGGAATCGTTAGCCAAGCAATTATCGGCACCATTGCTGCATTTGCTGGTGTGTTATTTATGTACCGCAGTGGCCGACTTCGCGCGACTCCTCAATTCACAAGAGCAGTTATGGGCGCAGCGATTGGTTACTTCATTCTTGGATTGGTATCGCTAATTGCATCATTCTTTGGCGTAGGTCAAGGTTATGGTTTCTATGGCGTATCTGGTCTTGGTTTACTTCTAGCTGTTGCTGGTGTTGCACTTGCAAGCTTCTTCCTTGTTCTTGATTTTGATCAAATCGAAAAAGGTGTTGCAGCTGGTGTGCCAGAGCAAGAATCATGGCGTGCTGGTTTCGGCTTGATGGTAACCATCGTTTGGTTATACCTCGAGGTACTGCGCTTGCTTTCAATTTTGCGCAACGACCGCTAACAAAAACTACTTACCAAACAGGAGTTGTGAGAAATCACAGCTCCTGTTTATTTTTGTCTGGAATTAACTCAAATCCTAATTTCGATTGTCTAGTTTCTGGAAGTATGAAAGCTAAGAAGATTGCAGATGAGTAAACAATTGCAGATGCAATAAAAGCTACTTGGAATGAGTAAACATCAGTTAGGAAGCCAACCAAAATTGGACCAACAATCATTCCGGCATCTCCAGCCATCTGCCAAGCAGCAATTACCTGCCCGCCTCTGCCACGGATAATGTCACCAACCACACTGCCGGGTGCGGTACCAACATAAGCACCACCTAAACCAAAGAGCGCCATTGAAATAAAATACAAAGTTACATTTGTAGTAAAACATAAAACTAAAATTGCTGACATCACGACAGTACTACCAACTAAGAGTGCAGCTTTTCGTCCACTTTCATCAGAGAATCTGCCAGCTCTTAATAGGAATATGCCTTGCAACAAAGCACCAATAGTTAATCCCAGGCCAGCAATTGATGCAGTTGAATTTAATTTTTCAGTTACAAAAATAGGTAATATCGAGGAGCGCATACCAAACAACACCCAGTTGTTGACAAATGCCAGGATTAACGCAATTTGATATGGCCTTAATCTAAATGCCTCTTTAAGTGAGGTATTTTCAATTTGATTACTTGGAATATCAACTTTTTTACCTAGCCGTTTTTCACTTAATGAAAATAATGCCGTAGCACCAGCAAGGGCTAAGGTAATTGAGTAAACAAAAAATGGTGCCCGAAGCGATACACCAGAGAGAATTCCACCAAAGGCAGGACCAGCTACGCCACCGACTAAGAAGCCTCCGTTGTAAAGAGATTGCGCTCTGGCTCTAACATCATCGCCAACTGAACGCATTAATAATGAACCAGCTGAGACCGAGAACATCGATGAACCTAAGCCGCCTAATGTGCGAAAGATAAGTAATTGAGAGTAACTCTGGGAAAGGGCGGTCAGTAAGGTAAAAAATGAAACCATAAACAAACCAAAACCAAGGACAGCTCGTTCACCAAATCGATCAACTAATTTTCCCGAGACCAAGCCAGATGAAAAGCGCATCACTGCGAAAGCCGAAACTATTAAACCAATTGCGGTTTTATTAACCCCAAATGATGAAGCAAAGATAGGTATTGCAGGAATTATTAAACCAAAACCAATTGCTACTAGAAATGAAACAGTAG
>CAFBJG010000001.1_pt1 | contig 26427 bp, 17 predicted proteins | sample 7268001 | NCBI WGS metagenome assembly CAFBJG01 (sample SAMEA6814021, study PRJEB35770) | uncultured Actinomycetes bacterium | biome: Freshwater; feature: Freshwater reservoir; material: water | place: Czech Republic | collected 2016-04-20 | depth 30m m | reverse complement strand
CTAGCGGTGCAAGGTAAATCTTCAGTTAGCGGCGATAACAATGCTGCTGGCCTAACCGGCTTAACCGGTTTAACTGGAATAGATGTTGACCTCCACGATGTTGGTGAGTTAACACCTTCAATTGCAGCTGTTGCAGCTCTTGCTAGTACTCCCTCGGCACTTAGAAATATTGAACATTTGCGCTTGCATGAAACAGATCGATTAAGTGCGCTAGCTAATGAGATTAATAAATTGGGCGGAGATGTCACACAAACTGCAAGTGATTTAATGATTAATCCAAAGCCATTAAAGCTTTCTGCCGCAACACCAACTGATCACTACTTATTTAACACCTACGAAGACCATCGAATGGCAACGGCAGGAGCAATTATTGGCTTAGTAGTTCCTGGAGTAATTGTTGAAAATATTGAAACAACCAAAAAAACTTTGCCGGATTTTCCCGGACTTTGGCGACAAATGCTAGGTAATTAATTAATAATTATGAGTAAACGCTATCGCGATGAGGATGATGTTCGAGTAAATAACTCAAGACAATTTGGTGCCAGCAATAAAGCCAGACCGCGGACTAAAGATCGACCAGATTACTCAGCTGCGCAAACCGGGCGAATAATTGAGGTAGATCGTGGTCGCGTTAAATGTTTAATTACCGGATCGCAATCTTTAAGCCAAAAGGGTGAACCATTAGTTGTAAATGCCATGAAAGCCCGAGAGTTAGGTAAGAAATCAGTTGTAGTTGGTGATCTAGTTTCAGTAGTTGGCGATTTAAGTGGTACCGAGGGAACTCTTGCTCGAGTGGTAACTGTTCTAGATCGTAAGAATTCATTAACTCGCACAATTGATGATCATGTAAATGATGAACGCGTAATTGTGGCAAATGTTGATCAAATGGGAATTGTGATTGCTTCCGCTAACCCAGAGCCAAGAGAAGGATTTGTTGATCGCGCTCTAGTTGTGGCTTTTGATCAAGGAATTAAACCAATAATTATTATGACAAAACAGGATTTAGCAGATGGCACCGATTTTCTAAGTACATACAAGGATTTGGAAATTACCCTATTTAAAATTGATAAATCCTCTGACTTAACCCAACTTTCCAAAACTTTGGCAGATAAAACAACGGTCTTGTTAGGTCATTCCGGAGTTGGCAAATCAACTTTGGTTAATAAATTACTTGGTAATGAACGACGTGCAACTGGTGATGTAAATGATGTAACGGGAAGAGGTCGACATACATCTTCAAGTGTCATCGCACTTGCACTTCCACACTCTGGATGGATTATTGATACTCCCGGTGTTAGATCATTTGGAATTGCACATGTTGAACCAACCAGAGTGATTTCAGCTTTTGCTGAATTTAGTGAAGCAGTCCAACACTGCCCAAAAAATTGCTCTCACAATGAGGAGAGTTGTGCGTTAAATAATTGGCCAGATCTTAGCCCACAAAATTTAGCGAGATTGGCTAGTTTGCGAAGAGTTCTTTCCACTAAGCAGTAAAGGAACAGTAAGGAAACAGTAAGGACAGTAAAGGAACAGTAAAGAAACCGGATTCAGTACAGCGTAATTCGTATCAAGTAATTCCCAATTTCAAACCAAGCCTTAACCTGATTATTGGAGTAATCTTGAGTTACCGTGAATACAACACAATTAACCCAGTTTCTGCCAAAAGATCAAAGTAGGGCTACAAAGCAAATAGATCTTTCAATTTCTGGCATGACTTGCTCATCCTGTGTTAACACCTTAGAAAAATCATTAAATAAATTACCTGGAGTTCGAGCAAGTGTTAATTTGGCAATGGAAAGTGCCCATGTAATTGCGCCAATTGAGATGACTGAATCTGAATTAATTGCTGCAGTAAAAGCAAGTGGTTATGAGGCTAAAGCCTTCCGTGGTGAAGGTGAATCATTTGAAAAATCAAACAAACTTGGAGTTAGATTATTTCTAACATTTATTCTTACTGCGCCCATTATTTTTCTGATGATTCTAGATTCCATAACTGGCAACTTAAAGATGCAGATTGATCAAAACTCTTTAATTTGGATTGATAATTTAAATAGCTTTTTAAGTAATCAAAACCTCAAATTATCTCTGGATTATCCAACCGCGCCAGCTTCGGCCTGGCTAACTATCGCACTTTCAATTCCAGTTGTTTTGTTTCTGGCTTGGCCAATTCATAGAGCGGCGATTAGAAATATAACTCGCCCAACCATGGATACCTTGGTTTCTATTGGTTCGCTAACTGCACTTACTTGGAGTATTTACTCAACAGCGACATATTCAATACCTGATTCCATGATCCCAGGAATGGTTTCAACTGAAGCAATGGCTATGCCTGAATTACAAAATTATGCAGAGGTTTCAGCTTCAGTCATATTTTTTGTGATGCTTGGTCGATACCTAGAACATCGTGCTAAGCGCAAGGCGGGTTCTGCCCTTGCAGAGTTATTTAAATTATCTGCCGGAACTGTTGAAGTTCAACGAAATGGCGTAACTGAAGTAATAAATATTTCAGAGATAGAGATCGATGATTTATTTATTGTTAAACCAGGTGAGGCGATTGCAACAGATGGCGTAATTACATCTGGCATCAGCACCATAAACAACTCATTTCTAACTGGTGAATCTGTGCCAATTGATGTAACGATTGCTGATCTTGTTTACGCTGGTTCAATTAATAACAATGGCTCATTGGTTGTGCGGGCTACGCGAATCGGTGCTGATACTGAATTAGCGCGAATTACTCGGATGGTGCTGGCTGCACAAAGTGAGAAAGCCCCGGTTCAAAGAATGGCCGACCGCATAAGTTCAGTTTTTGTACCAACAGTATTACTCCTTTCGATCGGCACATTTCTTTCTTGGTATTTAACCGGCACAGAATTATCTAAATCAATCGCTACCGCTATTGCTGTCTTAATAATTGCTTGCCCATGCGCACTTGGTTTAGCCACCCCTATTGCTTTGATGGTTGCCGCCGGCAAAGGTGCCAAATTGGGTTTCATTATTCGCTCACCTCGAGCAATTGAGAAAGCAAAATCAATTACCGATGTGGTCTTTGATAAAACTGGAACTATTACAACTGGCAGTATGAAATTGCATGAGATGGTGGTTATCGAATCACCACTTGGTAAAGATTCATCAGCTATCTCAACTAAATCAATATTAGAGTTGGTCTTAAGTATTGAATCACTTGATTCACATCCAGTAGCAGCAGCGATTGCAGGTGAATTGCGCCGCCAAGGATTTAATCCATCTGAAATTTCAGAGTTTGAACATCGAACCGGACAGGGTGTTGCCGGAAGAACAAAAGATGGCAAAGCATTACTTGTTGGATCACCAATCTCAATTGCACGAAGTGCCACTGATTTTCATCCGCAATTAAAGGCGGCGATCGAAGTGGGCACCGCTCGAGGCAACTCAATTGCCGTGGTTGCAATAGATGGCGTTGCTTATGCGGTTTTTGAAGTTGGCGATTGGCTAAAGCCAGATGCGCAATTAGCTATTACTAAATTACATAATCAAAATCTAAATACTTGGTTAATTACTGGAGATTCTGCAACCGCCGCCATTGCTATGGGTGGCTCTGCCGGAATTCCAATTGATCATATATTTTCTGGCACAACCCCAGAAGAGAAAATTGAATTTGTTAAATCACTTCGCTTAAACACCGAAAGTTCAAAGGGTGAACATCGTGTGTTAATGATTGGCGATGGAATTAATGATGCCGCTGCGATTGCAGAAGCGGATTTAAGTATGGCAATGGGCACGGGTACTGATACTGCAATTGCCGCAGCTGATATAACTTTGATTCGACCATCTCTAAACACTGCAATTGATGCCTTAAATGTCGCCAAGCGCACAGTTCGAATTATCAAATCAAACTTGGCATGGGCCTTTGGTTATAACTTAATTTGTATTCCAATTGCAGCATCTGGGAATTTATCGCCGATGTATGCAGGTGGTGCGATGTCTTTATCTTCACTATTTGTAGTGATAAATAGCTTACGAATTTAAATCTGGTAGCGGGGACAGGATTTGAACCTATGACCTCTGGGTTATGAGCCCAGCGAGCTACCGAGCTGCTCCACCCCGCGTCGGTTCGGCAATCTTAAAGGAATAAGGATTTAAAGCAAAATCGAAAAAAATTTAAGAGTAAATCTCTTTAAATTTTAACGCTTAACTCTTTGATTCTTCTTTTTTTAGAGTTAAGTATTAACGATTTTGTGCTGAGTTCAACGCAGATATTGCAGCCTCTAATCTGGCACGTGCTTTATCCATCGCTGCACCATCTAATTTCTTTTGTGCTGCAATGTAATCCTTGTATGCAGATTGCAATGATGCAATTGCAGATTTAATTGCTTGGCTAGTAGTGCCGCTTGTAGAACCACCTGGTGTAGTTGTTGGAATATTATTTCCAGAACTTGTTCCTGAGTTTCCACCAAATACTTGATCAAGTGCACCCTTTAATGTGTCATCAAATCCAATTTGATCACCAAATGAAACCAATACCTTTTGCAGCAATGGATAAGCCGCAGTATTTGCGGTCGCACGTACATAAACTGGTTGTACATAAAGTAAACCATTTCCAACTGGCAAGGTTAAAAGATTTGCCAGCACTACATCTGATCCACCCTGACGAAGCAATGACAAGGTTGTTGCTACCTCTGGTTTTGCTTCAAAGTTAGAGGCAACTTGTGAAGGTCCAGCTACGTTTGCAGATCTTGGAAGTTGAAGCACAGTAATTTTTCCGTAATCCGGACCATTATCTGAATTAACAACCGCTAATGCAGAGAGGTTTTCTCGGCCACCACGTGGAACAAATGGAGTTGAAAGAGAGAATGTTGGTTTGGTTTGTCCTGGTATTTGCATTGTTAGATAGACCGGCGGTTGATTGCCAGCATTAGCGCCAAAGGTTGATGGATCGCGAGGCACGCGCCAGAAATCTTGACCGCCGTAAAAAGCATCAGCAGAGGTCACGTGATAAGCACTCAAGATATCGCGTTGCACGCGGAACATATCCTCTGGATAGCGAATATGTGAAAGTAATTCCTTAGAGATCTCACTCTTTGCTTTTACAGTTCCTGGAAAAGCTTTGCTCCATGTTGCAAGAACGGGATCACTTTCATCCCATTGATACATAGTAATTGTGCCGTCATAAGCATCTACCGTTGCTTTAACAGAGTTACGAATGTAATTAACGCTCTTATCTTCTAAGGATGCAACAGCGGCCGCACGAGAGGTAAGTGCGTCGGCAGTGTCAGCTAAATTAACTTTTCGAGAGTTTGGATATCCATTTGAGGTTGTGTAACCATCAAGAATCCAAACAATCTTGCCATCTACAACTGCAGGATATGGATCGCCATCAATTGTTAACCATGGTGCAACCTTTGCTACACGATCACGTGGATTGCGATCATACAAAATCTTTGAACTAGAGTTAATTAAATTAGATAATACGATTCGTTGTTCTTGATACTTAATTGCAAACAACAAGCGGGTAAATAGTGAGCCCATTGGCACACCACCCTTGCCGGTGTATGTGTAATTCTTTTGCCCATTAGCAGATTTATCATCTGGGTAATCCAGCTCTGCTGGTGCACTATCTGAAGTTCCGCCAACAATTGAGTAGTTAGACATATTCTCGCCAAAGTAAATTCTTGGTTGGAACTCTCCTAGGCCATTAGTTGGTGGAATATCACCAACGATAAAACTTGGCTTGCCATCAGCATCGCGAACATTTCCGTAAGCGGCAACCATTCCAAAACCATGTGTGTAAACCAAGTGATCATTAATCCAGTTTCGAGATGGATTTCCTTCAATATTTAATTCTCGAACTGCAACAACAACATCTCGCTCTTGTCCGTTAATTGTGTAACGATCAATATCTAATGAATCTGCAAAGGTGTAATAAGGCTTAATCTGTTGAAGTTGGCGATAAGTTGCAGAAAGAACATTTGGATCCATCAACCGAATGTTGGCAATTGTGGCAGCATCATTTGCTAATTGACCAGCAGAGGTTGTAACTGTTGCTTGATAATCCTTGATTTCAACATTTTCAAGTCCATAAGCAGCGCGAGTGGCATCAATATTCTTTTGGATAAATGGAGCTTCCTTTGATGACTCACTTGGCTTAACTTGGAATTGTTGAATAGTGGCTGGATAAATACCAGCAATTAATACAGATGCAATAACCATCAGCGCAACACCTGCAGTTGGCAGCAACCATGATTTACGGATGATGTTGGCAAAGAATAAAAGTGCACAAACTACGGCGATCGCCGCCAAAATTGATTTCGCCGGCAAAACCGCATTTACATCGGTATAGGTAAGGCCGGTAATTAATTTGCCCTCTTTTAAAGTTAAGGCATAGCGGTCATACCAATAGGCAACCGCCTTTAACAAGACTAGAAAACCAAGTAAGACTGAAAGTTGAACTCGGGCCGCAACTGTTGTGCGATCCTCTTTAACTTGTGTGCGAATTCCGCCATAAATGTAATGAACTGCCGCTGCAGCCAAAATAGTCAAAATAACAGTTGAAATTGCCCAACCAATTAATGATTGCCACATTGGTAATTTAAATGCGAAGAATGAGACATCTTTTCCAAATTGTGGATCGGTCACGCCAAAGGTTGTGGCATTCTTAAACAACAACCACTCTTGCCAAAGCTTTGAACCAGCAGTTCCAGCAAAGTAGAATAATGTGGCAAAAATTCCAATAGTTACAAATTTACGAATTGGCTCAAGTTGGGTGCGATAACGTTCAAGATTGTCCGCTTCAACTGTGACCGGCACATAAATTGGGCGCTTGCGAAATGCAAAGTAAACATTTGCGGTAACTACAAGAGCGGTTACAAAACCAAATCCAATAAATAAATAGATCTTGGTAAATAAAGTAGTCTGCCAAACATTTACAAAATCAACTGAGCGATACCAGAGTAAATCTGCATAAAAGCCGCTTAGTGAAACTAGTAAAAGTGAAAGTAAGAATAAAACACCAATAGTTATTGATAGTGGACTAATTCTTCGTGGTGATCCAGGATTGCGACGGCCAAAGTTGGCAAATGGGTTTCCACCATTTCCTAGTCCGTTACCAAATCCATTTCCAAAACCGTTGCCAAATGGATTATTACCAAAAGGTGAATTACCGCCTGCGCCAGAGTTACTCATAGGCAGATCCTAGCCAATATTGCAGGATGCTAAGTTCGCAGAATCTGGCGCTCTTAACACATCTAAGGCTTGCGAAAGTGTGGCAACCGGCACAACTTTTATGCCTTGTAAAAGTTCTGGGTGAGTAATGTCTGAACAATTATCTTGTGGTGCTAAAAATATTGATACACCAGCTTTCTTGGCACCAATTATTTTCTCAGTAATTCCACCAATAGGGCCGACCTTGCCAGTATCAGTAATAGTTCCAGTTCCGGCAATATTACGGCCACGAATTAAATCTTCACTTTGTAATTTTTCAATAATACCTAATGCAAAAATTAAACCGCCGCTCGGACCGCCAGTTTCATCTAACTTAATTTTTACGGTAATTGGATAGTTGTGTTTGGTTTCAATATTAACTCCAATAAAGGCACTGCCATCATCGCGGGCAGATAGCTTTATTGGTACCTCAATTGAATTATCGGCTGCATTATTTGTAGCCGCTGCGCCTCTTAGAATCTTTACCTTTACTACCTTTCCTGGCGAAAGTGAATCTAAATAATCAGTTATCTGTGTTGCAGAAGTGAGCACTATTCCATCAATGCCAATTATTTGATCACCAGTTAACAATGCTTTAAATGCAAAACTTTTCTCATTAACAGAGTTAACAATTAACTTGGTATCGCCTTTATAGCCTAATAAAGAAAGGGCGGCGGATGTGGCATTAGCTTGTGACTCCTGCATATCAGCAGCGCCTTGTTGTGTGGATTGCTCTGCTGTTTCATTCTCAGGATAAATTTCAACTCTTGGCAGTACAGCCTGATCGGCAATTATCCAGCCATACAAAATATCAAAACCGGTTATGTAAGAGTCTGGATTAGTAACCATCACAGAAGTTACCGATAATTTTCCATTTACTGGAAAAGTTTTCGCACCAGAAATTGAAATTGCATTACCAAGAATATTTTGCGGAGTTCCTGGTGACATTAATACATATGGAGTTGGCAGGAAAAAAGCGAGTAACAAAATAAGTAGAAAGATTAATTGTGAAAATCTAGGGACTCTTACTTTAAATGGGGAAAGCTGGCGCAATTAACTATTTCTTATCTTTGAAGGTATTTTGAAATTTTTGGAATTTGCCCATGGATCGGTGGGTTTCTTTATCAAATTTAGATTGAAACTTTGATACCCAGACCACATAAACAATTGATGAGAAAACCGCCACAAGTGGAATTAGCCACCAAACTAATGCCGACAATGCTGGGGCCGATGAACTCATGAGAGTTATCCTATTGAGCGGGGAAGAAAAATGCTGGGATTGTTGTTATAGATGTACTGTGAACTTAATGGATATCGGAGTAAATAAATGAGTTTTGGATTTTTGCCAAACGAGGGGCAACCTGACTTTGAAGCGATGATGCGCCAATTCTCAGAGATGGGTCTGGATCCAAATGCGCTAATGGGTGCCAAAACTTTTTTTGAATCGGCGCAATCTGTAACAGCTGCTGGAAATCAAAATTTAATTACCATCGATGCACTTCGCGATATTGCCCGAAAAATTATCGCCGCAAAAGGTGAGCAACCAATTGGAACATCAGATCAAAAGAAAGTTTTAGATGCCTTAGAAATTGCTAACACCTGGCTGGATGCCGAGATTTTGTTTCCAGCCTCTTCAAGTAATTTGCAACCAGCCTGGTCTAAAAGAGATTGGCTTGATTCCTCTCTGCTTAGCTGGCAAGGCTTAATCGAGCCACTGGCGCTAGGTATGGCAGATGCGCTGGCAAATGTTATTAATGGTGCACAAGCAGGATTGCCAGTTGAATTATCTGGCTTAGAAAACCAATCGCCAGAGCAACAAAAAGCGATGAAAGAGATGTTGGCCAGATTGCTACGCAGCTTCATGGGCACATTAATAGCAACTCAATTAGGTCAAAGTATTGGCGCGATTGCCAACTCAATTACAGGTGCAAATGATGTAGCAATCCCACTTAGCGCTGGTGCGCACTTAATTCCACAAAATATTCAAGAGTGGTCACAAGGCTTAGGACTTCCAGAGGCAGAGGTTGAGATTTATTTAGCATTGCGCGAAGTAAGTGCATCACGTTTATTTGCTAATACACCTTGGTTAATGGGGTATATCGGCGATGTAATTACTACTTACGGCAAAGGTATATCTATTGATGTTGAAGCAATTCAACGTCAAGCAGAAGAGGCGATGTCCAGTGAAGATTTTGATATTAATAATCCACAATCATTAACAATTGCAATTGATAAAGGTCTATTCACGCCACAACAAACTCCAGCTCAAGAGTTGGCATTAACAAAACTAGAGATGGCGCTGGCCTTAATTGAAGGTTGGATTGATCATGTAATTTCGCAGGTTGCAGCAGATCGCATTCCATCCTTTAACGCTTTAATTGAAAACTCACGGCGCAGACGAGCAACTAACTCTCCGATGCAACAATTATTTGCAACATTGCTTGGCTTAGAAGTTTCTCCGAGAAAGATGAGAGAGGCCGCAACATTTTGGGGTGAGGTAAAAGTTTTGCGTGGTGCTGATGGACGCGATAAGTGTTGGGAGGATCCAGCATTTTTGCCAATGCCTAATGATTTAAAGGATGCAGCAGCTTTCTTAAGTAGCGTGACTGTTCCCGATGATCTATCTGGTTTGATTTAAAAACCATCTGGCCTAATCTAAAAACCATCTGGCCTAATTTAAAAAAGCGAACTCCCCGGGCGCACGATTTTGTATCTGCCTTCCCCTTGCAGATATAAAACGGTTATCCGAGGAGTTCGTGGTGGAAACCTATGTGAATAAAAGTTGAGAATCAACTTAATCTCGCGTTTTGGAAAGTGAATAATCTCAATAAATTTTAGATTCACCCGCCAAATCCCTTGCGCTACTTGCTAAGTAATTTAATAATCTGCGAAATCCACCCCGACATCTACCGTGGCGAGCGCTGACTGGTTTAACATTTACTTCATCTGTGGACAAAACTGTGGAGATCTCCGCAATTTAAGTGGATAAAGCGAGGCAGCGGTGGATAACTTTAATCAAGAGGATCTATTCGCAGATATCTTGCCGCCCATGCCACCTGCTAAGCCACGAAAAAATCGTAGTCGAGCCTTTCAACGATCCTCCTCAATTTCAAATCTGCCAGTTTTACCTCCTGGCTTGCCCGAGTATCGAGTAATTCGCAAAGAGCGCCGCAAACGAAGTATCTCCGCCTTTCGACAAGCCGGTGTTATTGAGATCCATATTCCAGCTCGGCTAAGTAAGCGCCAAGAGCTTGAGTTAATTCCGGAGATGATCGAGATGGTTTTAAAGCGCGAGGCAAAGGCGCGCAAGGGCGATGATCAACTATTAAAGATTTCACTAGAACTTCTAGCTAAGTACTTGCCTGATTTTTACGAACGTCCAACCAGCATTACTTGGCGGCAGATGAATGAACGGTGGGGCTCTTGCACCACAGTAGATGGCACCATTCGAATTTCAGAGCGCTTAATTACCGCACCTGATTACGTTTTAAATTACATCATCTTTCATGAGCTAATTCATTTGCGTGTTCATGCTCATGATAAAAACTTTTACGAGTACTTAGAAAGGTATACCGAACAATCTCGCGCCGAGGCATTTCTAGAAGGTTATGAGATTGGTAGCCAATCAGCAGATTTTGGAGCCACCGATGCCCAATCTGCAGGTGAAACCGTAGATTCATAGGTGATTTCCTCATTTATGCGGGATATTTAGGGTTTTATGCGTGGAAAACCCCGCATGAGCGTGCTGCGGCGGGTATGGTGGGCTCATTCGTACGCTCATACAGGAACTTCCTGTAGCTCCTGATCGTGCGGCAGATGGAGGATCAAAATGGCAGAAGAGTACAAAGGCGAGGCTTACTGCGTTAAGTGCAAAGAGAAGCGCTCTTTCGAAGGACAAGTTAAGGTCTCTGATTCTGGACGCCGTATGGCTCAAGGAATCTGTCCAGTATGCGGCACTAAGGTCAACCGCATTCTAGGTAAGGCATAAACAACTCCTTAAAGAGTAACTCTTAGATTTACCTCCTGAAGTTAAATTCAGGAAGCAGTAACTTCCAAGATGTAGAGCAGCGGCTCTGGTTTAAATACCAGGCCGCTGTTTCTTTTGATCCAATTAACTACTTGTTTATTGCAGCATCACCGATCGAGATTTAAATGCCCAATTAACCACAGATCTGCGCGCTCGCGATATTAGCTACCTTTAAATTGGGCAATCTGCGCAGATGAAAAATCAACCTGAGCAAAATCAACCTGAGCAACAGGTTCCCATACTGCGTCCTGGCACCTCACTTATCCAATTAGTAAATGGTGATTACTACGTAGGCAGCCCAAGAAAGGGATTTTGTTTTACTGAAATTCAACGCTATAGATTTTTGCAATCCTGCGATGGTAAGAAAACTCTTTCAGAGATCGCCCAATTAATTGGCTGCGAATCAAACTCTCTGATGGCATTTTTAGAATCAGCTATTTCAAATAATTATTTATTGTTACTTTCTGATCAAATTACTAGTGGTGAGAAGACTCGAAGAGATTGCGAAAGTAATTTCTATATCAGTCACCTAGATAGCCACAACTTTGCCACTGCCAGCGCGGTGCTATTTCGACAACGTGCTCAACATGAAATTCTTATTTTTGGAAGCAATCAATTTTCAGTTGCACTTTTTGCGATTTTACAAGCCGCCGGATTTAGTAAAAGTAGGATTATTGGCAGCTTCGGCTTTGATGCTACACAAATAATTGCGGAAGATCTCGCTGGCGGTGTTATTCAATCATCTGATATTGGATCCACACTTAATCAAATTAGTAAAAGAATTTCGCGCGAGCATCAATTAGTAAATACTGCTGGCAGTGAAATTTACGGAAAAAACCAGCCGGCATTAATTATTGCGATGCAACCTATCCCAGTTGATTACCAACAACGGTGGTTGAGTGAATCAACTCCTTACTTAGTAATTGGCCCAGTCATTGAAAATCAAGTTGATATTGGGCCAATTGTTTTACCAGGAGCTAGTACCTGCCTACGTTGTATTGATTTATCGGCCACCGCCAATGCATTAACGCCAGAGATTGCCACATTAAATTACTTAACCGCGCAGGAGCGAATACCGGCAGGTGTGCTCTCGATTTTAATTGGCTACACCCAATTATTTGTGGCTCAATTTTTAGATCCAGTTTTATCAGGAATCTCCCATCCCTTAATCTCTTCTGCGCTTCGAATAGATTTAGATAATCCATGTAAGCAGTCACACATTAAGTGGCAGCCAAATTCGATGTGCGGATGTGGCGCTGATCTTGGAGAATACGCAGGTGGCCAATTCAGATAACACAACCGAGATTCCAAAATCCGGAAAAGTTCGTGGTGCCAAATTAGCATCGCTGCCATTATCACTTGCTGGCCGGAGCGCAGTTGGATTTGGTCGACAATTAATTGGTCAATCTGGCTCATTAGTATTTCAAGAAATTCAAGAAAAAACTGCAGAACAAGTTTTTAAAGTTTTAGGTGAATTAAAAGGTGGGGCCATGAAGTTTGGCCAAGCACTTTCTGTTTTCGAAGCTGCATTGCCAGAAGAGATTGCTAAGCCATATCGCGAGACTTTAACTAAATTACAAGAGGCGGCGCCGCCACTTCCAACGCGAGTAGTTCATTCCGTACTTGCAAAAGAGTTAGGTGAAGATTGGCGAGATAATTTTTCGCAATTCACAGATAAACCGGCAGCCTCTGCATCAATTGGTCAGGTTCATAAAGCTAAATGGAAAGATGGCAGAGATGTTGCGGTAAAGATTCAATACCCAGGCGCAGCAGAAGCATTGATCTCTGACTTAAATCAGATTCAAAGATTTTCAAAGATCTTTCAATTATTTATGCCAGGGCTTGAAATGGGTCCAGTTCTAAATGAGTTACGGGCTCGCATCATGGAGGAGGTTGATTACCGCTATGAAGCGATGGCGCAAGAAACTTATGCCAAGGTTTATGAAAATGATCCAGATATTGCAATTCCAAAGGTTGTGTTAGCAGCGGATCGAGTTTTAGTTAGTGAGTGGTTAGAAGGAAAACCATTATCTAAAGTAATTGCAGAGGGCACTCAAGCCGAACGTAATAACGCTGGAATTAAGATAGCAAGATTTCATTTCACCTCGCCAGATCGCGCTGGTTTATTGCACGCAGATCCTCATCCAGGAAACTTTCGAATCCTGACAGATGGTCGCTTAGGTGTTCTTGATTTTGGTGCATGTAATCGTCTACCAAATGGTTTTCCAGAACCAATGAAGCGGTTATTAAAAAATGCGCTAGAAGGCGATGCCATTGCACTATATGAAGGATTTAAAGAGGATGGCTTTGTCTTGGAAGATGTTGAAGTAGATCCAAATTTAGTTTTAGATTTCTTACTTCCACTAGTTGAACCACTACGCACTCCAACATTTAAATACTCACGTGAATGGTTACGTGATCAAAGTGCGCGTGTTGGTGATCCTCGAAATCCAACCGCTAAAATTGGTTTCCAATTAAATCTGCCACCTGAATATGTGTTGATTCATCGCGTAACTTTGGGAACAACTGGAATTTTCTGTCAGCTCCGTGCTGAGGGCAACTTCAGGGATGAAGCACTTTCATGGTTCCCTGAAATTGCACCGAGCACTTACTCCTCTCCTTCAAAATAACTTAACTAGCAACCTTTACTGGCCGACCTGGCATTCGCTTTGCTTGAATAACTTGACCTTCATCAAATAATTCACCGCCCCAAACTCCACAAGGTTCAGCTCTAGATAACGCACCAGCTAAACACTTTGCTTTCATCGGACAGCTGCCACATAAAGTTTTTGCTTGCGCAATTACCTCTTTCTCCTCTGAGAAGAAGAGCTCTGGATCGGCAGAGTGGCAGGGAATTACTACGGACTGCATAATATTTTTTGTTCCAATTACCGCAGGATTATCAGTGCGCTTGTAATCCTTATAGGTAATTACCGGAGCCTCATCAAAAGCCCAGGTGACATCACCTAATCCAATTTTGGCGGTTGGGCCTTCTGCCCAGCCGGGTACAAGTAGTTCGCTAAAGAGAACGGTCATCGTTCTCACCTTTCCTTTCGGTTGATTGAATTTAAAATAAAAAAGGACCCTACGAATCTTTAGATTCGCGGGCCCCTCGGCTGCTGTCTCGGTTTAACCGATATAGCCACCAGGGGTGCGATCTGTTGTAAAGGTATAAAAACCCTTATTAGAGCGCTTATTAGTCCAATCTGAGCGATATGAGCGCGCAGTTGAATTAGTTGATGGGATCGTCGCTGATATGGCAAGCCAATTTTGAGCAGCAGAAAGAACCGCACCGAATAGGTGTGGTTGATTAAGCGCTGCAGCGTTTACTGCATTGATTTTTGCCATGTGAGGAGGGTAGAGCATCAGATGTGATTGGCGCAACTTAATTAAATTGGCCAGAGCTAATTGATTAGATCAGCGAGGAAGGAGCTGGGCTTTCCCGCATAGGTAATTTGAATATTCTCCTTAGCCCGCGTAACTCCCACATAAAACAATCGCCGCTCCTCATTTAGATCATTGCTATTACTCATAGGTAACAAACCATCTGCTACGCCAATTAAAAATAATTGCTTCCACTCCAAACCTTTTGCAGAGTGCAAAGTTGCAAGTGTGACACCAGGAAGTACCGGCGGATTATTTTGTTCTGCGCGATCCTCTAGCTCTCGCAGAAATGTGCGCATGCTTGTACTCCTTGAATTATTTGAATTTGTTGAATTACTTGAATTTGTTGAATCGCTATCTGCAATATTCTCAATTAAATCTAGATCAGTTGAACCCTCTTTGATCTCCTTAGCTAATCTCAAAAATCCTTGCACATAATCTGCCTCACCAAATGGTCGCAGAACTGAAAGTAAATCTTCATACCAATCCCCACCTTCTGGTGGAAGTACAGATGCACTTCTAATTACTCTCATCGCATCTCGAACATCTACTCGATCAAAGAAGCGCTCACCTGATCTGACCTGGCTAGGAATCTTTGAATTATTAAGCGCAGATTTGATTTGATCTAGTTGCGCATTAGTTCTAGCTAAAATCGCAATATCTGAAGAATCCACACCGGAATTAATGTGCTTAGTTACCTGACTTACAACATAAGCAATTTCATCTCCAGTTGAATTAAAGCCATTAATCAATGGTTTATCGCCATGTGAATTTGCAGAGCTAAGTTCACTTCCATGATCACTTACTAAATTGGCACTTCGCAGAATTTGATTTGCGGTGTTGATAATCTCCGGCGTGGATCGATATCCAGTTGATAATCTAAAAGTCTGCGCATTGGGAAAGCGATTTTTAAAGCTTAATAAGAAGTTTGAGGTTGCACCAGCAAAAGAGTAAATCGTCTGAGCTGCATCTCCCACTACACAAATCTCTTCTCGATTTCCTAGCCAAAGGTTTAACAATCGTTGTTGAAGTGGTGACACATCCTGATACTCATCAACAGTGAAGTAACGGTATTGATCGCGCACGCGCTCACGAACGCCACGATCCTCCTCCAACATGCCAACAGTAAGTAGTAAGACATCTTCAAAATCCAGTGTGCGCTCCTGGCGCTTTAATGATTCATAAGCCTCAAACACCTTGGCAATAATCTCTAGATTTTCAGCTTCACTTTTATTATTTGGCAATCTAATACTTCTACTTGCTGCAATCGCCTCGGCTTGATAATTATCTGGTGAAATTTCTAAAACCTTAGCCCACTCAATTTCACTGGCAATCTCTCGTTGTGATGCTGCTTGTGCCGGAATCGCAATCTCTGCACGTTCAATAGCTTGTGAAATAAATCCAGATTTTGTAGTTAACAAAGTTGGAAATTGACCACCAAATGAGTATGGCCAAAAGTAAAGTAATTGTTTTAAAGCCGCAGAGTGAAAAGTTCTTGCTGCAACATTTGGGACACCTAAATTTCTTAGCCGAGCGCGCATTTCACCCGCTGCGCGAGCGGTAAAGGTTAATGCTAAAACTTTTGTAGGATCGGTGACTCCAGAATTAATTGCATATGCAATTCGATTTGTAATTACTCTAGTTTTTCCAGTTCCCGCTCCGGCAATTACACAAACTGGCCCACGAATTGCAGTAACAACAGCTAATTGATCGGGATCTAAACCATTAAGTATTTGGCTATTGGCTATCGCCATGACTCACTGCCTTTTAATTCATTTTTTGCTTCATCGCCATACCAAGCATTAATCATCTGTCTGGCAACACTGATATCAAGTGGCAAAATTAAACTCTTATTTGCAATTGCTTCCTTCATGTCGGCGCGAGAGAACCAACGGATCTCTTCAATCTCATCACCATCTGGCCGGGCTGCATCTGGATTAGTTGTAATTGCTTCAAAGGCAATCATTAATGATGATGGGAACGGCCAAGGTTGAGATCCCAAGTAATTAATTGCTGTTAACTCAACACCTGCCTCTTCTGCTACTTCCCGCACAACACAATGCTCAAATGATTCCCCTGGTTCAACAAAGCCGGCAAAGGTAGAGAATCTATTTTTTGGCCAAACCTTTTGTCTGCCTAATAAAATTCGATCATTATTATCTTTTACCAGCACAATAATTGCGCTATCGGTGCGGGGATAATGTTCACTTTCATCAATCAAACACTTTCTTACTGAGCCACCTGAAATCACAGAGGTCGCAGCTCCACATTGTGAACAACGCGGATGTTTCTTGTGCCAATTAGCTAATCCCTGTGCATGCACAGCTAATCCGATATCACGTGGTGATAAGAAGGAGCCGATTTCACGTAAAGTTTTTAGTTGAATTTGTGAATCTTCAACAAAACTTTGATCGCGGACAAAAAAATGTTCAGTGGCGCCTGAAGCGGTTTTATTAATACCTAGAAAGTAATCACTTTGAGATTGGTAGGCACCCAACTCTTTACCTTTGATAATTTGCAACTGATCCCCATTTGCCAAAAACTTTTCGTCACTAAATTGCAGCACATGGGCATCTGGCCAGGCATTGGTTAAATACTTTTCATCTAATCGAAGATGTGCCGCGCGATCGACTTCAGCCAATGACAATGGCAGATTGATGGCTTTGGGTGTCTTCACGAGCCGACCCTACTAGCCTGTCATCATGGTTGTCGTGCCCGCTCAAAAGTTGAGAATTGCCTCGTGGAATATCCTGCATGGTGAGCAAATTCCACCTGTTAGCAATTTATCGCCGACGCAATGGAAAAATAATTTAATTACTGGCACACAACAAATTTCCCAAAATTTAAATTTAGATTTTATTGGAATACAAGAGGTTGATTACAATCAAAATAGATCTGGAAATCTTAATCAAACAAAGATTATTGCTGATGAATTTGGTTTTAGTAATTGGGTTTTCCTACCTACACTCTTTGGCACGCCAGGTGAGAGTTGGTTTCCAGCATCTGGTTATGAAAATGAGTTAATAACAAACAAGAGCACTGATTTACCTTCCTCACCAAGTTACGGAATCGGTTTTGCCACCAACCAAGAGATTAAACGCATTTACTTTAAACATTTAGGTAGATCCTTGATTGGAATGCCACTTTTAATTCCAAAGGTTGAAAAAACTGGGGTTCAATTTATATATGTAAAGGATGAGCCTCGGGTGGTGTTGGTTGCTGAATTAGTAAATGGCTTAACCATTGCGATTACACATCTCTCATTTGTGCCTGGTGTAAATCTCTTTCAATTAACCAAAATAAATAAATTTCTAAATCAAATACCTGGGCAGAGTATCTTGATTGGTGACTTTAACTTGCCGGCAAATTTGCCTGCAAAGTTACCTGCAAAGTTGGGTGGGCTTTCATCTTTAGTTACCCAAAATACCTACCCCAGCTGGAAGCCTGCGACACAATTTGATTACATTTTAAGTAATCGAGCGGTGAAATTAGAGGCGACGGCGTTGCAAATTGTTAAACCAATTATTTCTGATCATCTACCAATTGGCGCAGAAATTACTTTTTCTTCGTAAGAGCTTGGTTTTGAGTAGTTTAGTTTTAACTTGTATTACCTATGCGATAAAGGCTTACTACAATTGCGGAATTGTTGAGATTATTTCAGTCAGCGCAGCCTCACTCATGATATCTGCCGGTCTAACAGTTTCATTTTGCGCTACATAGTGAAAAGCTGCACTTACATTTGCTACATCAATATTATTTAACTTAGCAAAAGCCATTCGATACATAGCAAGTTGAAGCGCAGCAACTGATAAATCATCACCGCTTTTAACCTTGCCAGTTTTCCAATCAACTACCTCGAATTTTCCTGGAGCGAGTTCATATACCGCATCGATTCGACCACGAACCACCGTTCCAGCAATAACAGTTTCAAAGCCAACCTCAACACCAATGGGTTGCTTTCGCGCCCAATCACTTTGCAGCCATGCCTGTTGCAGATCTTGTAATGGCGCATCAAGTTCGGCTTGATCATCATTGGCGGAGTTGTTGAAAATTTCATCCATCGAGATTAAAGATGCATGCTTAAATTGATTTTCTAGCCACAAGTGAAATTGCGTTCCGCGCCTTGCATACTTATCGGTGTGATTTGGCATTGGCCGGCGCAATCGCAGGGCCAACTCATTTGGATCCTGCTTTAAATACAACAAGGTTGATACAGATAACCGAGTTGGCAAAAAGACATTTGTTATATCAGATTTGTTTTTTAACTCATTTATGATCGCATGCAAATCACTTAGGACTACAGATTTATCAATTTGATTTGCGCCAACTGAATCGGTTTCTATGAATTGGTCACCTGCCGCGGCAGCTGCATTTTCACCTAACTTTTGTAGCGCAGTTAATTCAGCTAATGTGAATGCCTTAGAACTTGCAACAAATTTTGCACTCTCTTTTACGCGTTCTGCAATTAGTTGATACTTCGAAGTGGGATCTGGCCAATTTCCAGTAATTGGATTTTCCTTAAGTGGATTTCGCCCCTCTGGAATTGGAGTATCTGCTAACACAACACCGCCGGCGATACTTGGTAAATGTTGAGCGCAAATTAAATAAAGCTTGCTTGGTGCAACAGCATTTTCGCCATTTCTAAAGTGAGAGGTTGAGCAAAATAAGCCATGTTTAGCGCGAGTAAATGCAACATATGCAAGGCGCATCTCTTCAACCTCTTTGCGCGCCTTCCATTGATCATTAAAACTTTCTAGACCATCCTTTAAATTTTTATTAGTTGAGAAATTGGCAAAATTAATGCTTGGAAGCTGCAAGCTATCTCCTCGCATACTCACCGGAATTGAGCCCGCGTTTTTAATCCAACTATCTGATTTGCGTCCCGTGTTTGGAAAGTTTCGATCTGCTAATCCAGGAACTGCTACATAATCCCACTCCGCACCTTTTGCAGAGTGAATTGTAAGAATTTGCACTGCATCACTTCTGACATCTACCTCCGCTGGCTTTAAACCACCCTCGGCATCTTCTGCAATCTTTAACCATTGCAGGAAGGCAATTAAGCTTCCACCATTTTTTTGGAATCGCGCCGCTTCATCAAGAAATCGATCTAAATCTTTGCGACCCGTTTGCCAGCCACTGCGAACTAAAACTTCGGTATCAAGTGATAAGAAATGTTCTGCTGCAATTAGTGCATCTGTGATGGAGCCAGATAATGATCTGCGCAATTGCCTTAAATCAATGGCAAATTTCCGTAATCTGCTTAACGCCACTTCGCTAAATTCAGGAGTTGCCGTGTAATGCTTTAACTCTTTTGGCGTTAAAGTAATTAGTAATTCCAGGGATTCGATAATCGATCCTGAAGCAAACTCATCAGCAGTTGCGATTTGGCTTTGATTATTGGTTAAAGCATCTTCTAGTTGTTTGCCTCTGGAGTGATCATTTTCCTTTGCAAACTTTCTGGTGAATGCACCTAATGCCATCAGATCTCGTGCGCCCAGGCAAAGATGTGGACCGGTTAATAATCGCATCAACGCACTTCCAGAATCAGGCATTGTTAAAGTTCGAAGCAGTGCAATTACATCTGCTACCTCTGGAATATGGACTAATCCACCAACTCCTAGAACATCAGTGGGAATATCCTTATCGCGCAAAGCACTTTGAATTGCATCGATCTGAGATCGCGCCCTTACTAATACCGCAAAGGTAGAACGTTTATCTTCGGGCAAATTAATTCGTGCCGGATCATGCCAATACTTAGCAAAGTACTCTGCAATAGCTTGTGCCTCTTGCATTTGAGTTTCATAAATTCCACAAATAACCTCGCCATTTTGCGCATCAGCTCGCGCAGCTAGCTTTGCAATTGCAGATTTAGCTGGCGCTGTAGTTGATGGCGTAAGACCAGCAATCGGTGCCAAGTTTGCATTGTCTAACGCAATTTGATCGATCATCACATTGGCAAGACCTAAAATTGCCTGATCATTTCGCCAAGTTGTCAGTAATGAGAAGCGAGTTGCATCTGAGTTAAAAGATTTTGAAAATGTATTTAAGGTTTCAGAGCTGGCACTTCGCCAACCGTAAATCGCCTGATTGGGATCGCCAACTGCAGTTACTGGATGGTTGTTTCCAAATAAATTAGATAAGAAATTAATTTGATTAAAAGAGGTATCTTGGTATTCATCTAGTAATACAACTTTATATTTACTTCTTTCAAGAACTCCGATGTCATCATTATGATTTAACTTAGATTCAGCAACCAATTGCGCTGCCATCGACATGTGATCATTAAAGGTCAGTAAGCCATTTTCTTTGCGCCTATTATCAAAAGCATCAACTATTGGCAGAATAGCTAATCTTTGTTCAATCTCAGAGATAAATTCAGTTACTGGAATTGTGGCCTTTTCAGTTAACTGAGTTAATTGATCAAGTAATTTATAACTAAACTCTTCAATATCTGCTGCCGTTTTATTGTTTTCAGCTAGCTGGGTTGAAAGCTCCATAACCTCTTCAACAACTGATTTAGGTGAGCCATTGATTTGTAAATCACCACCGGCAAATCGCTGCACCTCTTCATATGCAATCTGCCAAGCTGCTGCTTCACCAATTGGATCTGATGCTGCATCAATTCCAATTCGGATTGCATGATCTGCAAGTACTCGGCCAGCGTATGAGTGATAGGTAGAGACTGTTAAATCAGATTCATCAACTTGCGTCGGTAATAATCCAGCTGCTTTTAATTGTCGCAGTCGTTTGCGAATCCGCTTTGCGAGCTCTCCAGCTGATTTGCGCGTAAAGGTTAAGCCAAGTAATTGGTCGGGAGTAATTATTGAGTTAGCGACTAAGTACAAAACGCGCTGACTCATGGTTTCTGTTTTGCCAGATCCAGCACCAGCAATGACAACAGCTGGTGCTAGTGGTGCTTCAATAATTGGTATCTGCTCTTTGGTTGGTTCACGAAATGTTGGATCGACCGCTTTGATTCGTTTAGCAATTTCAAGTGAGGAGATCATTCAATCACCCGCCGACCTTGCGGTTGGATTGGGCAGGAAGATTTAAGTGCGCAACTGCGACAGCGATCATTAATTTTGGCGGTAAATACTGCAGCGCTCATTCCTGCAGCAGAGGTGATTAATTCAGTGCGAACTTGATCGGCATCAATCTCAGCTTGTGGGCGAACAGCTGCGCTCTTGGCTTTTTGATCTCCAACAAATAGTAATTCCGCACCTGCCACTTGATTACTTTCTAATTTTGGATCAAAGCCATTTTCAACAACTGCTAATTGATAGACCTGTAATTGTTTATTTGTTTTAGCATTTTCGGCAGATACCGCACTTTGTCCGGTTTTTAAATCAACAATGTAGAACTTATTTTCTGCAGTTAACTCAAGTCGATCAATGGAGCCACTTATCTTTGCTGCGCCAAGTTCAAACTCAAAGCTGCGCTCTACATCAATTAATTTATTTTTTGAATTGGCTTGCCAAGTGAAAAACTTGTGAAGCATCTTTGAAGCACGGCGATACTCATAATCTTTAATCCAACCCTTATTCATATCAATTAATGACCAAGCACCCTTTAAGCGCTCCTCTAACTGATCTACTGTTAAATCTGGATTTTCTTTGAACTGTGCTGCTAAAACGTGAATCGCACTTCCCAATACTTGTGCGGTGGAATCACTGTCTCGTCCACCACTTCGCTCTAGCATCCACTTAACTGCGCATTCATCAAAACTTTCTAGATAACTTGGAGAAATACGAAGCTGTTCACCATTGTCGATAACTGGTCGTAGATCAGATTGTTCTAAAGTGCCCAACCAGTTACTTGGATCTGCGCTGTAGGAACCATTTTCCGATAATGTTTTTAATGCTCGTGCGGCAAACTCTTTATCATCAGCACTCTTTGCGGTAATTAAAATTTTTCGCAGCTCGGCGATTAATGCTGGTTGCGTGATTGACCGCTCTGATTTAGTAAATTCGATCTCATCACCGGCAAATTTCGTAAAGTATCTAGATGGCTCATTATCTTCTTGTGCAACAGCAGTTACTAGTAATTTCTGCGTTGATCTTGTGCTTGCCACATTAAGTAATCTGGCCTCATCCTCTAATAAACCACTTGCTGAAATTGCATCTAGTTGTTGTGGATTACTTATGCCATGCCTGAAGATTTCAACTAGCCGTTCACTTCCCAAAAGCGAGCCACGTTGTTTTAAATTTGGCCAAACTCCTTCTTGCATTCCGGCTAGCGCTACAAATTGCCACTCCTGGCCCTTGGCACTGTGCACAGTTAAAACCTTTACAACCTCATTGCGCTGGGCAGTTGCTGCAATCGCATCACTTAATATTTTTTCGCCAAGTAATTGATTAATAAATAAGGCAGGTTTTGCCCCCGGCATACGTTCGGTAAATCTTCGGGCTACTTCAAATAATTGAATTACCGCATCCAAATTTGCATCCGCAATAGCGCCAGATGTTCCGCCAGAAAGTGCCGCACTTCGCCAGCTTTGAGATAGTAACTCTCCTTCATAATTTGTGGCATTACTCCAGATTGCCCACAGCAGATCAGAGATATCACCTTTATTTTTTAATGATTTAGTGGCAACTGAAATTAAATCATTTAACCGCTTAAGTGGTGCTGCCTGATCCCATGGAATGGAGATACTTGGCGAGGTCAATGCATCCAAAATCAATTCAGTAGATGTTTTGGCATCCACACTTTGATTTAATTTTTCCGCTTTTGATAATGCAATGCGCATCTGTCTAATTGATATTGCATCTGCTCCTGCAAATGGTGAGTGCAATAACTCTTCAATCTCCTGCCAATTTGCGGGAGTTAATGAGATCTGTTTCAGTGCAATTTGGGCGATAGTTAAAATTGGTTTTATCGCTGGATTATCTGCAAGTGAAAGTGCCAGTGCATCTATTTCAACCGGAACATTATTTATCGCAAATGCTCTTTGCAGTGCACTTACCTGCGCGCCAGGTGATCGCAAAATTACCGCCATCTGTGACCAAGCGACGCCCTCTTTTAAATGAGCACTTCTAAATTGGTGGGCAATGTAATTTGCCTCCTCCGATGCGCTGCTTAATTTAGCAACATCAGTTTGGGTAATTTTCCTGAAGCTTTGATCTAACTCAATTTGATTAACAATTCCAATTTTTTCTAAGTCAGCAAAGAGATTTTCTGGATCTGCGCCACGGAATCTGCCAACTGCAGATTGTGGATCGGCAAAAATTATTAAATCTGGACCACTTAATAATTGCAATAACTTGCGCTGGCCTCGGTCAGATTCTTGAAACTCATCAACGTAAATAGTGGGAAATAATTTCTGGTACTTATCTTGTAACTTTGGATTCTTCTCTAACTTTTCACTGGCCGCAATAATGATTTCACTTGGATCAATTCGATTTAGTGAATGAGTAGTTGTGGCATTGCGAAGTGCCACCGCGCCTTGATAGCGACTCCAGAATTTACAAATGGCTGGCCAATACTTTTGTCCATACTTATCTGCATATTTAATTAATTCATCCGGTGATGAACCGCGCTCTGTTGCTCGACCAATGAAATCACGTAGCTCTTTAGCAAAACCGCGAGTGGGCAGCGCAGCAACTAACTCTGGTGGCCAATCAGTTGAACCGGGATTGGTTTTTTCTTTTTCCGCATCTACTAGAAGTAATTGGCGAATCTCAGCATCTTGTTCGGCGCCGGAGAGCAATATGTATTGCTTCTCATTATCTTCACCAGTCATAAACTCTTTGTCATTTAATATTAAAAAAGCAATGGAGTGAAATGTGCGAGCAATTGGTTCATTAACCACATGCCGCTGTGGATTTGCTGTTGCGATTAAATCTCGTAATTTGCTGGCACTTTCGCGACCATAAGTTATTGCCAAAATAGTATTTGGGTCGCAACCTTCATCAATTCGTTTTGAAATCGCAGCAATTAAAGTTTGAGTTTTACCTGATCCAGCGCAACCAATTACCAATAATGGTGATGCTTTGTGGTTGATTACTTGTTTCTGTTTTTCGGTAAATTCAATTTTCGCAGCAGAATTTGCAACCGAACGCACCAAATTCAGTTTTACTGATTTTGGTTTAATTGTTGGAAGTGTGGCCACGCCCTAATTTAACTGGTGGACGCTGACAAAATCCGCCTTCACTCTATTTTTTGGGCGTTTTATAGAATACGATCTAACCGTGAAATTGTTATATAGAAATCTGAAACCTTCTTTACAGAAATATTCATCTTTTATTGCCATTTTGGCATTGTTTTCAAATTTACAAGTTAATGCGTCACAAGGTGCTCAGAATGTATCTTTAACTACAATTTCTACTACTTGGGATAATCCTTCATACGCATCAGCTGTTGCGCAATTGAGCTATATAGCCGCATCCCAATCAGATGTTTATCAACTTAATTTTGTTTTAAAGTCAGCTCCAGCAGGATCACAAACCAATTTACAATTAATCAATTCATCTGCAGAAAATGCATCATTAAATGTATTGAGTCCCTCAACAGTTAAAATCATTCCGAAGTTTGATTTTAACTCTCCAGTTAGTTCTTATATAAAAGTTCAACTTTGTGATGTCAAGAATGGATGCGCCGGTAATATCTCAGTTTTAGGTACTTACGGGATAACCGCAGTAGCTACAGATATAAATGGGGCCACAACTTCAACGGATTTAACAATTGTCGTGAGATCTGTTCCAACGGTGGATCCAAACTTAACTATTTGCAAAGACGCAATTGCTGCTGCACATCAAAAAAATGACTTGGTTTGGAATCAGATCAGTAATTGGGAAAAAACTTGGGCAAACTATGAATTATTATCGCAATTCGTTTCGGCAAATAATTTAACACTTAATACCTCATTTGATTTCCAAAGTAATTTGATAAATACTGAGATTAGTCAGATAAATTCCCGATTGTACGAATTTCAAGGCAATACTAAAAATACTTGTGCCTCAACAAATATTTATAGTGAATGGGGTGCTGAATCAAACAATTTCGTTTCTTTAATTAAAAAATTAGGTTCACTTAATTCAGTTTTTTACCCAAATTGGCAGGAATGGTTGGTTAAATACCCTCCAAAAATGATTCCAACTAAAATTGAAGTTGAATCTCCCGTTTCAGTTTCTATAGGTTCAGATGGCTTTGCCACCTTTTCAATTACTGCTTGGGCTGTTCCTGTTAATCTAGATCAACTTCCTGCAGGTCGCTCAAGCCTAGAAGATGTGATCGCTTATAAAGGGGCCTGTGGATATTTAAATGGTGAAAATATTGGCGTTACTGAACGAGTCGTCACTTCAAAGCCCGGATATAGTTTTTTTGTTCTTGATTTTAAATTGAAAATAACAGGAGTTTGCCAGGGCCAGTTCCGTTATTACGGCAATAGCAAATTTGATCGATCTGATGGATTTTTTAATGTAACAATCAATCCAAAAACAAATATTAATGACTACGCAATCAGTCAAGTATCTTTGTACAGTAACGAAGTAGTTGCTGGCTCGGTCGCAACTATTTATTATTGGGTAAACATGCCTTATCTCCAAGGTACAGGTGGACTTGGAGCAGGCTTAGGTGAATTCGGAAATGATAATGGTGCATTTGGTCCTGACTATTCCTCTGTCGGTTGGACTTTAGGTTTTGTTAAGGGTGACAGTCCAATTAATGGGCTCTATAAATCAAATATAGATATCCCTGCAAGCGCAGAACCCGGAATATACAAGACTTGGGTTTTCTGGAAAGGAATTGTTGGACCAGTCTATGGGCCAGATATAAAAATACTTAGCAATAAAGATGTAATACAAAACGACCTTAAACGAAGTTGTGAAAACCAAGGTAAT